>JAEAMG010000048.1_pt1 | contig 189179 bp, 165 predicted proteins | sample 8958741 | NCBI WGS metagenome assembly JAEAMG01 (sample SAMN16933256, study PRJNA681125) | bioreactor sludge metagenome | isolation source: anaerobic bioreactor treating anionic surfactant - SDBS | place: India: Bengaluru | collected 2019-02-28 | reverse complement strand
CCGATGGTAGTGTGGGGTCTCCCCATGTGAGAGTAGGGAACTGCCAGGCATCAATTAGAAGAACCCCGTACCGAAAGGTGCGGGGTTTTTTGCTTTGTGCTTATCCTCTCTGGCCTTCCTCTTAATCCCTTATCCTGCTAATGGAATGTGTGATCCCTGTCGCAATGTTATTTATAACAAAATTATAACATTTCATTTACGAGGTAATTGAGTCTCCTGGCTCAATACGCCGCTGTTTATGGCAGGAGTATAATCACAATGACAGAAAGCATTACATCAAACGGGACGCTGGCTAACAGTGATACCCGAAGAAGGGTATGGGCAATAGTCAGCGCCTCTTCAGGGAATCTGGTTGAATGGTTCGACTTTTACGTCTACTCATTCTGTTCACTCTACTTCGCACATATTTTTTTCCCATCCGGCAACACCACAACGCAGCTGCTACAAACAGCGGGGGTTTTTGCCGCAGGGTTTTTAATGCGGCCCATCGGGGGCTGGTTGTTCGGTCGTATTGCGGATCGTCGTGGCCGTAAGACTTCTATGCTGATCTCGGTGTGCATGATGTGCTTTGGTTCTCTGGTGATCGCCTGCTTACCGGGATATGAATCGATTGGTACCTGGGCACCGGCGCTACTTTTACTGGCCCGCTTATTTCAGGGATTATCGGTGGGCGGAGAATACGGTACCAGTGCGACCTACATGAGTGAGATTGCACTGGAAGGCCGTAAAGGTTTTTACGCCTCATTCCAGTATGTCACGCTGATTGGTGGTCAACTGCTGGCCATTCTTGTGGTGGTGATCCTGCAGCAAATCCTGACGGACGAACAACTTCACGCCTGGGGATGGCGAATTCCTTTCGCGATGGGCGCAGTACTGGCGGTTGTCGCACTTTGGCTACGCCGTCAGTTAGATGAAACCTCTCAGAAGGAAGTCAGAACGCTGAAGGAGGCTGGAACATTCAAAGGGTTATGGCGTAATCGCAAAGCTTTCCTTATGGTACTGGGCTTTACTGCGGGCGGCTCTCTTAGTTTCTACACGTTCACCACCTATATGCAAAAGTACCTTGTGAACACCACCGGCATGCATGCAAACGTTGCCAGCGTAGTCATGACCGTGGCGCTATTTGTCTTTATGCTCATACAACCTATTATCGGTGCGCTCTCGGATAAAATCGGTCGACGAACGTCGATGCTGATTTTTGGCGGGCTGTCGGCGTTATGTACCGTACCTATTCTGTCTGCCCTTCAGCACGTGACTTCGCCGTATGCCGCGTTTGCGCTGGTGATGCTGGCGATGGTGATTGTCAGTTTCTATACCTCTATTAGCGGAATACTGAAAGCCGAAATGTTCCCGGCGCAGGTACGTGCTTTAGGGGTAGGGCTCTCTTATGCGGTAGCTAATGCGTTGTTTGGCGGATCGGCGGAGTACGTTGCGTTATCGCTTAAATCATGGGGAAGTGAAACGACATTCTTCTGGTACGTAACGATAATGGGTGCACTGGCCTTTGTTGTTTCCCTGATGCTGCATCGCAAAGGGAAAGGCATTCGACTTTAATTGCGCGCCATCTGCCACACGGCATAGCCGGTCGTTGCGCCGGCGACATCCCAGGCGAAATCTTTCCAGCTCCAGCCGCTCCCTGCGGGGCGGCTATCCCACAGTTCTTTTGATGCTCCAAGACTGACTGAGAACATCAACCCAATTGCCGCACTGCGATCCCGGCTGTATCCCTGATGCTGCGCATATTCATTACCGGCTGCAGACAACATCGCGGAAGCGAGGAAATGCTGGGCTTTATCCTGTCCAGACCAGCTATCGTTGGCCATATGGCTACAGCCACTCAGAAAAAGGACGCTCAGTAACAGAGGAATACGCATCAACGGGCTCCATAAAAAAGCCCTGCGTGTGGCAGGGCCTGGACATTACAGAATACGGCTGATAAGTCGGTCGATATGAATACGACGCAAGCGGCGGATAAGCTTGCGGACTTTCACCGGGTAATCGGCAATGCTCTGCAGTTCGCGGTAATGATTCACCACAGTGGTATGTGTGCGAATCAGCTCCAGCTCACGTTCACGTTTTGCGGCTAACTCATGCTGCGGGTCATGGATTAGGATAGCGTTTTCCAGATCCAGTCGCCACGCGCGTGGGTTCAGGTTGTTACCGGTCAGCAGCATCCACTCATCGTCGACCCACATTCCTTTCAGATGGTAAGTGTTGTCTTCATCTTTCCAGAGACGCACAACCAACTGGTCAGTGTTTACGTAATACTGTAAACGGCTCAGGAAACGGCGCAGGTTAATCTCGTAGAGATAAGGCAGCGCACCGATGATTTTGAACGGCTGATCTTCAGGAATGAAGAAGTCGTTTGCAGTTTTATCGCCAACGATGATTTCCACTTTTTTACCGTCGCGCAGCAGCTGAATGATATTACGCACCAGCACGGCAGGAAGGTTAAAGTACGGCGTACAGATGGTGAGTTTCTGCTCTGCACACGGCATCAGATGGAAGATCGTTTTGTTAAGCAGGCTTGATTTGCCGAGCCCTACCAGCGGGGTAACGGATAACTCTTCGTTGTTCGCATCGCCCTGGAAATGATAGACCGCATCACGCAGCTCCTGACGGAAGGCGCGAACATCGTTTTTGATTTCCGGGCTTTTAGGACGCTCGGGATCGTCAAGGCGATTAACACCGCGTCCATGGACCAGATTTTTATCAACCCAGTTAAACATGATATCGGCCATCTGCGGATTACGGATCAGATGGTAGCGGTCGTAGCGATATTTATCGAGCTGATGAAGGTAAACATCATTCAGACTTGCACCGCTGTACAGCACGCTGTCATCAATGATGAACCCCTTGAAATGAAGGACGCCGAGCGCTTCACGGGTATTTACCGGGACGCCATAAACAGGCACATCAACGCCAGGATTTTCCTGCGCCGTACGGCAATACCAGTCGGCATTAGTGTTTGAGGCGGCAGCGCCAATACGGCCACGCTGAGCGCGATGCCAGTCTACCAGCACGCGAACATCAAGTTCTGGTCGCTGACGTTTGGCTTCATAGAGCGCGTTCAGGATCCCGCGCCCGCCTTCATCCTGTTCAAGATAGAGCACCACAATGCAAATGCGTCGCGTGGCGCTGGCAATCTTTTCCAGAAGCGTCTCCCGAAAATGAGCGGGAGCGTAAAAGAACTCTACATCATCAACTGACTGAGAAATCTTCGGTAGTTGAGCAAGGTGTTGTTGATGTTTATTACGCTTAAATTTTGACAACATCACAGTGCGTTTCTTCTCTGTTCATTGAAGGGTTGTCTGTACCATGCAAACAACATAAGCGGACAATGATACCACCAGTCCCGTCCAAAGTGGGTAACATTTCCAGTAGCTTACTCGCGTTTGTCTGATGATCTCAGACTGAGGGACAAGGCCACAATACCTTCGTCCAGCTGAATATCAACGTCAAACCCAAGTTTTCGCGCCAGGGTCACCATACCGCGATTGTTAGGCATAGTAATGCCATTAAGGCGTAACAATCCGTGATCTCGCGTATAACTGATGAGTTTTTCCAGCAGCCGTCTCCCCAGACCCAGGCCTTTAAGATCGGAGCGCACCAGCACCGCAAACTCCGCATCGACGTTATCCGGGTCAGAAATCGCACGCGTGACGCCGAGGATCTCATCCCCCTTATCGGAGCGACGAACGGCAACAAACGCCATTTCTCGATCGTAGTCGATCTGGGTCATATTGGCTAAATCATCGTGGGTAAATTCGTTGATTTCGCTAAAATAGCGATAATAAAGATCCTCTTTCGTGACCTGAGAGATAAAGGCCCGCAGCTGGGGCTCATCTTCCGGCAGAATAGGGCGGAACAAGGCGCGTTCTCCATTCTTCATCTCAACCCACTCCTCCAGCTGCAGGGGATACGGGCGGATCGCCAGACGGCTCTCTCTGTCTCCTTCGAATGGTGCGATATCCAGGGTCACGTCCAGCGCCGTAAACTCATTGCCCGAGGCGAGCAGCGGATGAATGTCCAGCCGCTGTATTTCGGCACAATCCACAATCAGGTTAGAGACCTGCACCAGGAACTGGCTTAACCCGGCAATATCAAGCGGGCGCAGCGCGCTCCGGCCACGGATCTTTTTACTTTTGATCGCCTGGATGATCAGATACCGCGCCAGGTTCATGTTCAGCGGCGGTAACGCCACCACGGCCTGCTCCTCCGGGCGCCACTCAACGCCACCTTCCCCCAGCATGATGAGCGGTCCGAAGACGGGATCGTGTTCAACCACCACCCGTAATTCCTGGGCTCCTGCACGGTTGGCCATGCTTTGCACCAGCAATCCGTGGATCCTTGCCTGCGGCCAGGCCATTTTTACCCGGTCGAAAATAGCATCAGCTGCCTGCTGCACCTCAGTCGCCGTACGCAGGTATAACATAACCCCCTGAACATCAGACTTATGCGGGATATCCGGGGAGCGGAGCTTCAGGGCCACCGGATAGCCAATCTGTTCGGCTATATACACGGCCTCTGCGCTGTCGCTGGCGATCCAGGTCGGCAGGGTTTGCATCCCGTAGCTGCCCAGAATGGGCTGGACCTCATGGGTATCAAGCGAGGTCGCGCCTTCTTCAATGGCCTGCTGCAACAGCCGGTGAACGTCGACGGTGTTCGCCGTCAGATTCCCCGGCAAAGCCGGCGTCTCACGCAGCTGTTTCTGGTTGCGGCGATATTCCACCATATGCATAAATGCGGTGATGGTGCCTTCCGGCGTGCGGTAGGTTGGCAGCCCGGCCTCGCTGAACAAGCGCCGCGCCTCCTGAGAGGAAAACTCGCCGCACCAGTTGGTGAGCAGGGTAACGTATTTACCGCGTGGATGGTTGCGCACGGCATCAATGAGCGCGCGCGCGCTTTCACTGCCCGGCGCGACCGCGCTGGGGGAGTGGATAATCATCAGCGCATCGAAATCCTGGCTATCCAGCAAAATGGATATCGCCCTGATATAGCGGTCGCTGCTGGCGTCATCGCGTAAATCAAGCGGATTGCCGGGCGTCACGCTGGTCGGAAGCGCTTCTTTCAGGCGCTGCAGCGTCTCTTCACTCGGCGTTGCCAGCTTGCCGAAGCGCCGCCACAGCTCGTCCAGCGCGAGCGCGGCAGGGGCCGCACCGTTACTGACAATCATTAGCTTCTCACCGCGCAACGGGCGCATATGGCTTAACGTCTCAACGGCGGAAAAAAGCTCGTGCGTATCCTGTACCCGCAGCAACCCCGCGCGCTGAATGGCGGCGTCCCAGGCGGGATCCATGCCGGAATGAGAATGCAGCAGACGCTGTGCCGCAGGGCTGCGTCCGCTTTTGATCACCAGGATCGGCTTATTGCGCGAAGCGCTTCGCGAAGCCGAGACAAAACGACGCGCGTCGCTGAGGTGCTCAAGATAAAGCAGGATCGCACTGGTTTTGCCGTCACGCGCCAGAAAATCCAGTAGCTCATCAACGTCGATATCCAGGCTGTCGCCCAGGGCAATGAAGTAGGAGAATCCCATTTCACGCTGCTGCGCCCAGTCGAGGATGGTGTTCGATACCGCAGCCGACTGCGAGATAAACGCCAGTTTGCCTTTGCGGATTGGAACCGGGGAGAAACTGGCATTCAGCCCCTGCCAGGGGGCGAGCAGGCCCAGACTGTTTGGCCCGAGAATGCGCATTTGATAGCGGCTGGCGCAGGCCAGAAGCTCGGCTTTCTGTTCAGGCGGAGACGAGAGAATAATGCAGGTTTTACACCCTTTCTTGCCGAGCGATTCCAGCAGCTCCGGATTCCGTTTCGCATTTGTACACAGTACGGCCAGATCCGGTACGAAAGGCAGGCTCTGTACATCAGGCCATGCAAGCACTCCCTGAACCGCCTTATACGCTGGTGTGACGGGCATGACGGGGCCATTAAAACCCCCGGCCAGCAGATTGCGCATCATCAGATAGCCAGCACGATCCGGTTTCATTGATGCGCCGATAACGGCAATGGATTTAGGACGAAGTAGCGCTTCTAACCCTCGCTGGCTCATGCAGGCCTCCTGTGAATGCAAGCGACCTGATGATTTTAAACGCTTTCTGGCTCGGGCGCTGTGACGCTGCCCTTATGAACGGTTTTTCCCGCCAGATAGCGCTCCCGGAAGCATGAGAAATGGTTGCCCAGAGCCCCAGCCGCAGCGGTATCTCCCGCTAAATCCAGAAGCGCAATTGCCACTTCGGCGGTGCAGTATTGCCCGTCAGCATGCGCTTCACGCAGGCGGTAGGCGGAGACGCGGGAAAGATCGACAGAAATGACCGGCAGCGCGTCGAGATAGGGGCTTTTGCGAAACATTTTTCGAGCTTCGGTCCATGTACCGTCCAGCATGATAAACAGAGGTGGTTTACCGGATGGCGGCGCTGAAAGAACCTGACGCTGTTCTCCCGCGTAGGACGCCGGAAATACCACCATTGGCTGGTAGTCGGGGTTTGTAACTAAATCGAGCAGCGCCTGAGGGGGTTCTGTACGAGACCACTGAAACGCGGCGGTATCCGGCAGAATATCGGCAATAAGACGCCCCGTATTGCTGGGTTTCATCGGCTCGGTATCGAACATGACCAGACAAAAACGGCTTTGTGCCGTACTCGGTGCCAGCGTCTCGCACAGACAAACCTTCAGCGGCAGCAGGCAGCGCTGACAGCGGCGAATACGGTTGCCTCGGGCGAGGAAAGGTCGGGTGGCGCGCGCGAGGCGTTCGGCGCGTAATTTAAGAACGGCGTTATCAGTCATGGGCGAAATGCAGGAAAAACGCTATTTTCGCAGAGGCGGGAGCGGGGCACAAGACGTGCCCCGAGAATGTTACAGAGACTCGTTTAACCAGCTTTCAAAAGGCGCTTTTGGAACCGCGCCGTTGAGCATATCGATTACTTCACCATTTTTAAAAATCATAATGGTCGGTATGCTGCGAATACGAAAACGGGCGCTCAGTTCGGGTTCGGCTTCGGTATTGACCTTAACGAACCGCATTTTTCCGCTACGCTCTTCGGCCACATCTTCGAAGATCGGCGCGAAGCTACGGCATGGGCCGCACCATGGCGCCCAGAAATCGATCACGACAGGAAGATCGTCCTTGAGGAGTTTGTCCAGCGTAGCACCCGTCGCGTTAATGACATCGCCATCAAATAATTCATGGCCACAACGTCCGCATTTCGCACCATCTTCCATCCGATCGTCCGGAATGCGATTAAGAGCCTGACAGTTGGCACATACGGTATTCATAACTAACCTCTGATAGAGCCGTGGGACAGCGGCACAACGCCGATAATGTTTCTAATATGTTACATATTATCAATGAGCCTGTTTGAAACAACAATGCGTTTTATTCAATGAGAACAATAGTCACAGGCTTTTGTACGAAATTATGGCTATGCGCTGGCACATCGGGTAATCTGCGCGCTTCGCGCAGCGCTGGTGGAGAAAAGCATGAACGACGAAATGAAAAACAAAAGCGGCAAGGTCAAAGTGATGTATGTCCGCAGTGATGATGACTCTGATAAACGCACCCAAAATCCGCGTACCGGAAAAGGTGGCGGGCGTCCGGCGTCTTCTCGTGCAGACGGTGGCCGTCGCCCCGCCCGCGATGACAGAAATAACCGCGGTGATGACCGCAAACGTGACGATCGCAAACGCGATGACCGTCCGCGTTCCGACCGCCCACGCAGTGACCGTCCACGCGACGATCGTCCGCGTGATGACTTCTCACGTGATAACGCATCCCCGTGGCGCACCGTTTCTCGCGCCCCTGGCGATGAGACACCGGAAAAAGCCGATCACGGCGGTATCAGCGGTAAAAGCTTTATCGACCCGGAAGTGCTGCGCCGTCAGCGTGCGGAAGAGACTCGCGTGTATGGTGAAAACGCCTGCCAGGCGCTGTTCCAGAGCCGTCCTGAATGTATCGTCCGCGCCTGGTTTATCCAGAGCGTGACCCCGCGCTTCAAAGAAGCGCTGCGCTGGATGGCCGCGAACCGTAAAGCCTACCACGTGGTTGATGATGCCGAGCTGACCAAAGCGTCCGGCACTGAACACCACGGCGGCGTCTGCTTCCTGATCAAAAAGCGTAACGGCACAACCGTGCAGCAGTGGGTCAGCCAGGCGGATGCCGATGACTGCGTGCTGGCGCTGGAAGATGTGGGCAACCCGCACAACCTGGGCGCAATGATGCGCAGCTGCGCGCACTTTGGCGTGAAAGGCGTGCTGTTGCAGGATGCCGCGCTGCTGGAATCCGGCGCCGCGATCCGTACTGCGGAAGGCGGAGCCGAGCACGTACAGCCGATCACCGGCGACAGCGTTCTGGACGCCCTCGAGCAGTTCCGTAAAGCGGGTTATTCCATCGTGACCACCTCAAGCCATGCCGGTACGCCGCTGTTTAAAGCGACGCTGCCGCGCAAAATGGTGCTGGTGCTGGGTCAGGAACGTGATGGTCTGTCTGACGCGGCGCTCTCCAGTGCGGATCTGAGCGTCTCTATCGACGGAACAGGCAATGTGGAAAGTCTGAACGTATCCGTTGCGACCGGCGTACTGCTGGCCGAATGGTGGCGCCAGAATAAGGCATAATCCATTGTGCTTTTTGTATGCCCGGTGAACCGGGCATACAAACTCAAACTACTCGCTCTCTGCCGGTAATACAGGCATCCAGTCAATTGGCTTTTCGCCACGTTTTTCCAGCCATTCATTCGCCAGAACAAAATGATTACTGCCAAAGAAACCGCGATGCGCAGAAAGCGGTGACGGGTGCGGTGCTTTCAGCACGTGATGACGCTGACGGTCAATAATCGCCCCTTTCTTCTGCGCGTGAGAACCCCAGAGTAAAAACACCACCCCTTCACGATGCTCGTTGATAAGGCTGATGACTTTATCGGTAAACGTCTCCCAGCCCAGACTGGCATGCGAGTGCGCCTGACCCGCCCGTACGGTAAGCACCGTATTCAGCAACAGCACGCCCTGGCGCGCCCAGCTTTCCAGGTAACCGTGGTTTGGCCGGGTAAAACCGGGCACCGTTGCTTCAAGCTCTTTATACATGTTGAGCAGAGAAGGGGGTATAGCCACGCCCGGACGAACGGAAAACGCCAGCCCATGCGCCTGCCCGGGGCCGTGATAGGGATCCTGACCCAGAATGACCACTTTCACATCGCTCAGTTCGGTGTAGCGAAAGGCGTTGAACACGTCTTTCTGCGGCGGGTAAATCGTCTGTCCGGACTGACGCTCAGCGGCAACGGTGCTGAGCGTATTGATAAAATAAGGCTGCTGCTTTTCTTCTGCCAGCACGTCATGCCAGGTTAAAGGTGTCGTCATCTCGCTCTCCTGCGAATCTCAATCTCTGACTAGCTTACCTGTTTCACTCCGGTGAGCAAAATTACGCGCTGAAATACATGCTAAGTGGCTAAATTTATTTTGAAAAGATGCAGGATAAGTTGAATTGGTAAGACTGTGAAATTGATCTGAAACAATAAATTCAAACCACACTCTTTATGTGGTTGGTGTTTTTGTTGATTTAAATCAATAAATCACCGGGGTGTGAATGTTATATATACACACAAGAAACAATGGTTTTACCAATTGGCCGCAAGAGGCCGACACCAGTTAATGTAGCCTAAGGGAGGCAACACATGATTACAGGTATCCAGATTACTAAAGCTGCAAATGACGATCTGCTCAATTCTTTCTGGCTGCTGGACAGCGAGAAGAACGAAGCGCGCTGCGTCGTTGCGAAAGCGGGTTTTGCTGAAGATGAAATCGTACCGGTAAACAAACTGGGCGAAATTGAGTACCGTGAAGTTCCTATGGAAGTGCAGCCTGAAGTGCGCGTGGAAGGGGGTCAGCATCTGAACGTTAACGTGCTGCGCCGCGAAACGCTGATGGATGCCGTTGAGCACCCAGAAAAATACCCACAGCTGACCATCCGCGTGTCTGGCTATGCGGTTCGCTTTAACTCACTGACTCCAGAACAGCAGCGCGACGTTATCGCCCGTACCTTTACTGAAAGCCTGTAACGGCTTCAGCAGGGGGGGGAATAAAAAAGCCGGGGATTTCCCCGGCTTTTTTTACTCTTCAGTTTTCGTCTCTGGTGCGGTAGAGCTTGGCTTACGGCGCTTACCAATATTTTTGGTATCGCGGTGGCGCTGCTTCACGCGCGGTTTCTCTTTTTCTTTCTCTTTTCTCTCAGCACGTTTTGCGAGCGCTTTCTTGGACGGTTTACCCGTCATCTTTTCACTCGGCGCACGCGTGGTCGGGCGGAGTTCGTCAATCACGCGCGCTTTCAGCGGCTCATCAACATAGCGGCCAATTTTCTGCAGCAGCAGGTAGTCATGCGCTTCGACCAGTGAAATCGCAATGCCTTTGCGGCCCGCGCGGCCGGTACGACCAATACGGTGCAGGTAGGTATCTCCGCTGCGCGGCATATCGAAGTTAATGACGTGGCTGACGTCCGGGATGTCGATCCCGCGAGCGGCAACGTCAGTTGCAACCAGCACGTTAACGCGACCATCGGTCAGACGCTTAATCCCTTCGGTACGCTTGATCTGCGCCATCTCGCCTTCAAGATAGCAGTTGTTGATCCCGGCGTTACGCAGCATCTCAGCCAGCTCGTGCACGCGCTCGCGCTTGCGCACAAATACGATTGTGCGCAGAGCATCTTCCTGTTTGAGCAGGTGTTTCAGCAATTCGACCTTGTGCTCAAGGTTATCCGCGCGGTAGTACCACTGGTGGATCTTCTTACGCTCACGGGTGGACGGCGTCGCCGAGACTTCCACCGGATCTTCCAGCAGACGCTCTGCGAAGTCTTTGATCGCTTCCCCTTCGAGGGTGGCAGAGAACAGCATCGTCTGGTTACGCCAGCGCGTCTCGCCAGCAATGTGCTCGATATCCTGAGCGAAGCCCATGTCCAGCATGCGGTCGGCTTCGTCGAGGATCAGCGTTTCAACCGCGCGGCAGTCGAAGTTCTCTTCTTTAATGTACTGCAGCAGGCGGCCCGTCGTCGCAACGACGATGTCCTGGTTTTCGCTGAACACTTCGGCGTGGTTCATGTACGCAACGCCACCGGTGATGGTAGCGATATCCAGATGAGTATTTGCCGCGAGTTCACGCGCGTGATCGGCAACCTGCATTGCCAGTTCGCGCGTAGGCGTCAGGATCAAAATACGCGGCGGGCCAGATTTTTTACGCGGAAAGTCGAGCAGATGCTGCAACACAGGCAGCAAATAGGCTGCTGTCTTCCCCGTGCCGGTTGGCGCAGAACCGAGCACATCGCGGCCCTCAAGCGCAGGCGGAATGGCCGCTGCCTGAATGGCGGTCGGGCGTGTAAAGCCTTTGCTCTCAAGTGCATTGAGCAGGCTTTCATCGAGTTCAAGTTCGGAAAAAGTCGTTACAGTCATGTTCTACCTCTGTGTGGGGCGCTGATTATAGACGTTACGGCTGTAATCTTCATCTGTTTGTATGGATATCGCTTTTCGGCCACTTCGCTTTCCCCTATGCTACTCCAGTTTCACTTAGAAGGTTGCCCTGACATGTCTCAACTCAAAGCGCAGCTGCGCCGCGATGGTTTTACGTTTAAACAATTTTTTGTCGCTCACGATCGCTGTGCCATGAAGGTCGGTACAGACGGTATTTTACTGGGAGCGTGGGCGCCTGTCGCAGGTGTTAAGCGTATTCTTGATATCGGTACCGGTAGCGGGCTGGTGGCGCTGATGCTGGCGCAGCGTACGGAAGAACACGTCATCATTGATGCCGTCGAACTGGATGCGCGGGCCGCAGAGCAGGCGAGTGACAATATGGCCGAATCTCCCTGGGCAGCCCGAATGAAAGTGGAATGCGCAGATGTGCTCGTCTGGGCGCCTGAACAAACCGCGCGTTACGATCTGATCGTCAGCAACCCTCCCTACTACGAACCCGGCGTTGAGTGCGGGACACCCGAGCGTGAACAGGCGCGTTATACCGGCTCCCTCGATCATAAAGCGCTGCTCACCAGTGCGGCAGAACTCATCTCCGAAGAAGGTTTTTTCTGTGTGGTCCTGCCTGAGAGTACCGGCAACACGTTTATCGGCATCGCGCAGGAGATCGGCTGGACGTTACGTCTGCGTACCGATATTTCGGATACGGAAGGACGACTGCCGCACCGCGTGCTGCTGGCGCTCTCGCCAAAAGAGGGTGAATGCTTTAATGACCGGATGGTGATCCGTGGGCCAGACCAGCGTTATTCCGAAGATTACACTGCTCTGACCCAGGCGTTTTATCTGTTTATGTAAACCTGCGGGGCGAGTATCGACGGGCCGGACTCAGCAAGCTGATCCGGGTAGTCCAGGGTATAGTGCAGCCCGCGGCTCTCTTTACGCATCATCGCGCAGCGGACAATCAGCTCGGCCACCTGCACCAGATTGCGCAGCTCCAGCAGGTTATTGGATACGCGGAAGTTGGCATAATACTCATCAATTTCCTGCTGCAGCATGGTGATGCGGCGCAAGGCGCGTTCCAGACGTTTCGTGGTGCGCACAATCCCCACGTAGTCCCACATAAATAGCCGTAGCTCATGCCAGTTATGCTGGATCACGACCAGCTCGTCCGGATTATCCACCCGGCTTTCATCCCAGGCTGGCAGGTGCTCTGTCTCGCGGGCGTAAGGCATGCGCTTTGTGATATCTTCCGCCGCCGACCAGCCGTACACCAGACACTCAAGCAGCGAGTTAGAGGCCATACGGTTCGCGCCGTGAAGTCCGGTATAGCTGACCTCACCGATAGCATACAGACCGTCTACGTCAGTACGTCCATGATCGTCAACCATCACGCCACCGCAGGTATAGTGGGCCGCTGGCACAATGGGCACCGGGTCGCGCGTTAAATCAATGCCAAGATTGAGCAGCTTCTCGTAAATCATCGGGAAATGCTGGCGAATGAACGCTGCTGGCTTATGGCTGATATCGAGATACATGCAGTCCACGCCAAGACGCTTCATTTCATGATCGATGGCGCGGGCAACGATGTCACGCGGGGCCAGTTCACCCCGGGCGTCAAAGTCGGGCATAAAGCGGGAGCCGTCAGGGCGTTTCAGATAAGCGCCTTCACCGCGCAGGGCTTCCGTCAGCAGGAAGTTGCGCGCCTGGGGATGGAACAGGGCGGTGGGGTGAAACTGATTAAATTCGAGATTCGCCACCCGGCAGCCAGCGCGCCAGGCCATCGCGATACCGTCGCCGGAGGCAATGTCCGGGTTCGTGGTGTATTGATACACCTTGGAGGCGCCGCCCGTCGCCAGCACCACAGCCTTCGCCTGACAGGTCTCCACCTTCTCTTTATTGCGGTTCCAGACCCAGGCGCCCACCACGCGACGCGTGCCGGGCAGGCCAATCTTGTCAGAAATGATCAGGTCAACGGCATTACTTCGCTCGAGAACCCGAATATTAGGATGGCTCAGCGCTTTGCTGACCAGCGTGGTTTCTACTTCTTTGCCGGTGGCATCCGCTGCGTGCAGGATGCGGCGGTGGCTATGGCCGCCTTCGCGAGTCAGGTGGTAGCTCTCTTCACCGTTGGGTTGAACCTGAGTATCGAACAAGACGCCCTGGTCGATGAGCCACTGAACGCAGTGACGGGCATTGCTGGCGACAAACTCTGCGGCGTGTGCATCCACGATCCCTGCTCCGGCAATAAGCGTATCTTCGACGTGAGACGCAATGCTGTCTGTCTCATCAAACACGGCGGCAATGCCACCCTGGGCATAAAACGTGGAACCTTCACTTATCGGTCCTTTACTCAGAACGATTACGTTTTGATGCTCGGCCAGGCGCAGCGCCAGAGAGAGACCGGCAGCGCCGCTGCCGATAATCAGTACATCACAATGGAGTTCAGGTGTTGTGTTCATGATTGTTGTTTAATTTACTAAACAGTGTTGGGGCAGAATAGCACCTGAATGCGATATATCGCACGTATTTTTTTAGAGGCTGTCGCAATGGCTAAACGCGTAAGCGGAGGTAAATGGAGGGTAAATGAGTGAAATTATTTTGCGAAGCAGATCGTTAGCGTCAGATTTTGTGGTGAAATAAAGCCTGTGTTGCGTTACTCTTCTGGCGGGAAAAAGATGTTTCTTGTCAGAAAGTGGTGCGTATCGTGAACAGACTTATAATGAGAGAAAATGAACGGTCTGCGGCGCGATGAACAAAAACAAAGGCGTTACGGAACTTATTGAAGATCAGACACTCTAATACGGTGCTTGCTCAAAGTGCGGTATTTTTAGAGTGGCGTTTCGATAACGCGTGGAATTTAGGTTTGGGGAGACATTACCTCGGATGAGCGAGCAGTTAACGGACCAGGTCCTGGTTGAACGGGTCCAGAAGGGAGATCAGAAAGCCTTTAACCTACTGGTGGTGCGCTACCAGCATAAGGTGGCGAGCCTGGTTTCCCGCTATGTACCGTCAGGCGATGTTCCTGATGTGGTGCAAGAGTCTTTTATTAAGGCCTATCGCGCGCTGGATTCTTTCCGGGGAGATAGTGCTTTTTATACCTGGCTGTACCGTATTGCGGTCAATACGGCAAAGAATTATCTGGTCGCTCAGGGCCGTCGTCCGCCTTCAAGTGATGTGGACGCAATCGACGCCGAAAACTTCGAAAGTGGCGGCGCATTGAAAGAAATTTCGAACCCTGAGAACTTAATGTTGTCAGAAGAACTGAGACAAATCGTTTTTCGCACGATCGAGTCGCTCCCGGAAGATTTACGTATGGCAATTACGTTACGGGAGCTGGATGGTCTGAGCTATGAAGAGATAGCCGCTATCATGGATTGTCCGGTCGGCACGGTACGTTCACGAATTTTCCGTGCGCGAGAAGCTATTGATAATAAAGTTCAACCGCTTATCAGGCGTTGACGATAGCGGGATACTGGAAAAGGTATTAGGCATGCAGAAAGAAAAACTTTCCGCTTTAATGGATGGTGAAACGGTGGATAGTGAGCTGCTCAACGAGCTGTCTCATTCACCCGAAATGCAAGAGACCTGGGAGAGTTACCATCTCATCCGTGACACCCTTCGCGGTGACACCGGCGAGGTTCTCCATTTCGATATCTCAGCCCGCGTCATGGCGGCGATCGAGAATGAGCCTGTTCATCAGACCACTCCGCTGATTCCTGAAGCTCAACCCGCGCCTCACCAGTGGCAGAAAATGCCATTCTGGCAAAAGGTGCGCCCGTGGGCCAGCCAGCTTACCCAAATGGGTGTGGCTGCATGCGTATCGCTTGCAGTTATTGTTGGCGTCCAGCACTATAATACTCAGTCTGAAACTAATCAGCAGCCAGAAGCGCCAGTGTTTAACACACTGCCGATGATGGGCAAAGCTAGCCCGGTAAGCCTGGGCGTACCGGCTGATGCTTCCGCCAGCGGCGGCCAGCAACAGCAGGTTCAAGAGCAGCGCCGTCGCATTAATGCGATGTTGCAGGATTATGAGTTGCAGCGTCGTCTGCACTCTGAACAGCTTCAGTTTGAGCAGGCCCAGACACAGCAAGCTGCTGTGCAGGTGCCCGGAAACCAAACTTTAGGAACGCAATCGCAGTAATGAAGCAACTTTGGTTCGCCATGTCTCTGATGGCGGGTAGCCTGTTCTTCTCTGCCAACGCCTCGGCTGATGTATCATCCGGGGCGTTGTTGCAGCAAATGAATCTGGCCAGCCAGTCACTCAATTACGAGTTGGCATTTATCAGCATCAACAAGCAGGGCGTCGAGTCGTTACGCTATCGTCATGCCAGTCTTGATAACCAGCCGCTCGCCCAGCTTTTACAGATGGATGGCCCGCGTCGGGAAGTTGTCCAGCGTGGTAACGAAATCAGCTATTTCGAGCCAGGCCTGGAGCCTTTCACGCTGAATGGCGACTATATCGTTGATTCCCTGCCGTCACTCATTTACACCGACTTTAAACGGCTTGCCCCTTACTACGATTTTATTTCGGTAGGGCGTACCCGCATCGCGGACAGACTGTGCGAGGTAATTCGCGTTGTTGCCCGGGACGGAACGCGCTACAGCTATATCGTCTGGATTGATGCCGAAACCAAACTCCCCATGCGTGTTGACCTGCTCGATCGTGACGGTGAAACGCTGGAACAGTTCCGGGTTATCTCCTTCAGCGTGAACAATCAGGTTGGCAACAGCATGCAGAATCTGGCTAAGGCCAGCCTGCCGCCGCTGCTTTCTGTTCCTGCCGGGGATTCCGTTAATTTCAACTGGGTACCTGCCTGGATCCCGCAAGGGTTTAGCGAAGTGTCCAGCAGCCGACGTCAGCTGCCAACGATTGAAACGCCGGTAGAATCGCGCCTCTATTCGGATGGTTTGTTCAGCTTCTCGGTGAATATTAATCGCGCAACGGCAAACAGCGCTGAACAAATGCTGCGTACCGGGCGCCGTACGGTGAGTACAACGGTACGCGATAATGCAGAGATCACCATTGTGGGAGAACTCCCTCCGCAGACGGCGAAGCGAATCTCCGACAGCATTAAATTCAGGGCTGCACAATGATCAAAGAGTGGGCGACGGTTGTCTCATGGCAGAACGGCATTGCGCTGGTGAGCTGCGATGTTAAAGCCTCATGTAATAGCTGCGCATCCCGCGCCGGCTGCGGCAGCCGCGTGCTGAATAAGCTCGGGCCGCAAACATCGCACACGATTTCTGTGCCAAGCGAACAGCCGCTGATGGCGGGGCAGAAGGTGGAACTGGGCATCGCGGAAGGCAGCCTGCTCAGCTCCGCTATGCTGGTGTATCTCTCTCCGCTGGTCGGCCTGTTTATCATGGGCGGCCTGTTTCAGATGCTGTTTGGTACCGATGTGGCCGCTATGTGCGGTGCCGCATTGGGTGGCGTGGGGGGATTCTGGCTTGCCAAAGGGCTCTCTCCGACGCTCGCCGCGCGCGAGGAGTGGCAGCCTGTCATTCTCAGCGTTGGGCTGGCGCCAGACCAGCTTCGTGTTGAAACGCTCTCTTCTGAGGCCCGGTGATCCATCGGGCTTTATCTTTTTTTACACCCTAAAACAGAAAACGTCCTTTCTTCACGCTATACCAGTCTCTAAGTGCATTTCCAGGTAGCGAGGATGTAGTGTAGAATGCTGCGTTTTCGCACTGAAAAACGTCAGGCTAAGAACAGCGGCCTCCAGGAATTCGTAAGGCATAATTATTTAACTATATGAAGAACATACGTAACTTTTCGATCATTGCTCACATTGACCACGGTAAGTCGACGCTGTCTGACCGTATTATCCAGATTTGCGGTGGCCTGTCTGATCGTGAAATGGAAGCCCAGGTTCTGGACTCCATGGACCTGGAACGCGAACGCGGTATCACCATTAAAGCGCAGAGCGTTACGCTTGATTACAAAGCGGCTGATGGTGAAACCTATCAACTGAACTTTATCGACACCCCAGGCCACGTTGACTTCTCTTATGAGGTTTCACGCTCGCTCGCGGCCTGTGAAGGTGCGCTGCTGGTGGTGGATGCCGGGCAGGGTGTTGAAGCCCAGACCCTGGCAAACTGCTACACCGCGATGGAAATGGATCTCGAAGTTGTGCCGGTTCTGAACAAGATCGACCTGCCAGCCGCCGATCCTGAGCGCGTAGCGGAAGAGATTGAAGATATTGTCGGCATTGACGCGACCGATGCCGTGCGCTGCTCCGCGAAAACCGGTGTCGGCGTCACCGACGTGCTGGAACGTCTGGTGCGTGATATTCCGGCCCCGGAAGGCGATCCGGATGCCCCGCTGCAGGCGCTGATTATCGACTCCTGGTTCGATAACTATCTGGGCGTTGTCTCCCTGGTGCGTATTAAAAACGGCACCATGCGCAAAGGCGACAAAATCAAGGTAATGAGTACCGGACAGGTCTACAACGCCGACCGTCTGGGTATCTTCACGCCAAAACAGGTTGACCGCACCGAGCTGAGATGCGGCGAGGTGGGCTGGCTGGTCTGCGCCATTAAAGACATCCTCGGCGCGCCGGTGGGCGATACCCTGACCGGCGCACGTAACCCGGCGGACAAAGCGCTGCCAGGCTTTAAAAAGGTGAAACCGCAGGTTTACGCGGGTCTGTTCCCGGTCAGCTCTGACGACTACGAAAACTTCCGTGACGCGCTCGGTAAACTGAGCCTGAACGATGCTTCACTGTTCTACGAGCCAGAAAGCTCAACGGCGCTGGGCTTCGGCTTCCGCTGTGGCTTCCTTGGTCTGCTGCACATGGAGATCATTCAGGAGCGTCTGGAGCGTGAATACGATCTGGATCTGATCACCACGGCGCCGACCGTAGTCTATGAAGTTGAAACCACCTCGAAAGAAGTGATCTACGTCGATAGCCCGTCCAAGCTGCCGCCGCTGAACAATATTCACGAGCTGCGTGAGCCTATCGCAGAGTGTCACATGCTGCTGCCACAGGAATTCCTGGGTAACGTCATTACGCTGTGTATTGAGAAGCGCGGCGTGCAGACCAACATGGTTTACCACGGTAACCAGGTGGCGCTGACCTATGAAATCCCGATGGCGGAAGTGGTACTCGACTTCTTCGACCGTCTGAAGTCGACCTCCCGTGGCTATGCGTCACTGGATTACAACTTCAAACGCTTCCAGGCCTCCAACATGGTGCGTGTGGACGTGCTGATCAACGGCGAGCGCGTGGATGCGCTGGCGCTGATCACCCACAACGACAATGCGCCGTACCGCGGCCGCGAGCTGGTTGAGAAGATGAAAGATCTGATCCCGCGTCAGCAGTTCGATATCGCGATTCAGGCGGCGATTGGCAACCACATTATCGCGCGTTCAACCGTGAAACAGCTGCGTAAAAACGTTCTGGCGAAGTGCTATGGCGGTGACGTCAGCCGTAAGAAAAAGCTGCTGCAGAAGCAGAAAGAAGGTAAGAAGCGTATGAAGCAGGTCGGTAACGTCGAGCTGCCGCAGGAAGCATTCCTTGCCATCCTTCATGTTGGTAAAGACGGCAAATAACCCTAAGGAGTTGGCATGGCGAACATGTTTGCCCTGATCCTGGTCATTGCTACCCTGGTGACAGGTCTGCTGTGGTGTCTGGATAAGTTTATCTTCGCCCCAAAACGTCGTGAACGTCAGGCTGCCGCACAGGCAGCCACTGGAGATGGGATTGACGCGAAAACCCTGAAGAAAGTCGGCCCGAAACCGGGCTGGCTGGAAACGGGCGCCTCGGTATTTCCGGTGCTGGCAATTGTTCTGGTGGTACGTTCGTTTATTTATGAGCCGTTCCAAATCCCATCAGGTTCAATGATGCCAACGCTGCTGATTGGTGATTTTATTCTGGTAGAGAAGTTTGCCTACGGCATTAAAGATCCTATCTACCAGAAAACGCTGATCGAAACCGGTCATCCGAAACGTGGCGACATCGTGGTGTTTAAATATCCGGAAGATCCGCGCCTGGACTACATCAAGCGCGCGGTAGGTCTGCCGGGTGATAAAGTGACTTACGATCCGGTTGCGAAAGAAGTCACCGTTCAGCCGGGCTGCAGCTCCGGTACCGCATGTGAAAACGCGCTGCCAATCACCTACTCAAACGTTGAGCCAAGTGATTTTGTGCAGACCTTTGCCCGTCGTAACGGCGGCGAAGCGACCAGCGGATTCTTCCAGGTACCGAAAGGTGAAACCAAAGAGGACGGCATCCGTCTGGTTGAGCGCAAAGAGACGCTGGGCGATGTGACGCACCGAATCCTCACCGTGCCAATCGCGCAGGATCAGCTGGGTATGTACTATCGCCAGCCGGGCCAGCAGCTGGCGAGCTGGATTGTACCGCCAGGACATTACTTCATGATGGGTGACAACCGCGATAACTCTGCGGACAGCCGTTACTGGGGCTTTGTGCCGGAAGCGAATCTGGTCGGCAAAGCCACCGCCATCTGGATGAGTTTTGAGAAGCAGGAAGGCGAATGGCCGACCGGTGTACGCCTGAATCGTATCGGCGGAATCCATTAATTCTCAATAAATGAACGCGTAGCCGCTTTTATTAGCGGCTACGTGAATTATTTCCACGATAAATCTCTTCGAACTAACGACATCCCCTGTCGTTGTGTATAGAATATTCCCCCGAAGTTTAAGGTTGGCCCTGCAAGGGTGCCACGGCACACGAAACCGCGTTGGTTTTCTCAGGTCGGTTTCGTGTGCTGCATTTTTGACGCATTCATTTATTGGTATCGCATGAACCCCATCGTAATTAATCGGCTTCAACGGAAGCTGGGCTACACTTTTCATCATCAGGAGTTGTTGCAACAGGCATTAACCCACCGCAGTGCCAGCAGCAAACATAATGAGCGTCTCGAGTTTTTAGGCGACTCTATTTTAAGTTTCGTGATTGCGAATGCGCTTTATCATCGTTTCCCGCGTGTGGACGAGGGTGATATGAGCCGCATGCGTGCCACGCTGGTTCGGGGTAATACCCTTGCGGAAATCGCGCGCGAGTTTGAACTGGGCGAATGTCTGCGTCTTGGACCGGGTGAACTGAAAAGCGGCGGCTTCCGTCGTGAATCTATTCTTGCCGATACGGTCGAAGCATTAATTGGTGGTGTGTTCCTGGACAGCGATATCCAGACCGTAGAAAAGCTGATCCTGAACTGGTATCAGACCCGTCTGGACGAAATCAGCCCGGGCGATAAACAAAAAGATCCGAAAACGCGTCTGCAGGAATATTTGCAGGGTCGTCATCTGCCGCTGCCGTCTTATCTGGTGGTGCAGGTACGTGGCGAAGCGCACGATCAGGAATTTACCATCCATTGCCAGGTCAGTGGCCTGAGTGAACCGGTGGTGGGCACAGGTTCAAGCCGTCGTAAGGCTGAACAGGCTGCCGCCGAACAGGCGTTAAAAATGCTGGAGCTGGAATGAGCGAAGATAAAACCTATTGCGGATTTATTGCCATCGTCGGACGTCCGAACGTTGGCAAATCCACCCTGCTGAATAATCTGCTTGGGCAGAAGATTTCTATCACTTCGCGTAAGGCGCAGACCACGCGTCACCGCATCGTCGGCATCCATACTGAAGGCGCGTATCAGGCGATCTACGTCGATACCCCTGGCCTGCACATGGAAGAGAAGCGTGCCATCAACCGCCTGATGAACAAGGCGGCGAGCAGCTCGATCGGCGATGTAGAGCTGGTGATTTTCGTTGTGGAAGGCACCCGCTGGACGCCGGACGACGAGATGGTGCTGAACAAGCTGCGTGACGGCAAAACGCCTGTCATCCTCGCGGTCAACAAAGTTGATAACGTGCAGGAAAAGGCCGACCTGCTGCCGCATCTGCAGTGGCTCGGTAGCCAGATGAACTTTCTCGACATCGTTCCGCTATCTGCTGAGACCGGTCTGAACGTTGATACCATCGCGGGCATCGTGCGTAAGCATCTGCCGGAAGCGATTCATCACTTCCCGGAAGAGTACATCACCGATCGCTCTCAGCGCTTTATGGCGTCTGAAATCATCCGTGAAAAGCTGATGCGTTTCCTGGGTGCTGAACTGCCTTACTCCGTAACGGTGGAGATCGAGCGTTTCCAGACCAACGAGCGCGGTGGCTACGATATCAACGGCCTGATCCTCGTTGAGCGCGAAGGGCAGAAGAAGATGGTGATCGGCAACAAAGGGGCCAAGATCAAAACCATCGGCATTGAAGCCCGTAAGGACATGATAGAGATGTTCGAAGCGCCGGTTCACCTCGAACTGTGGGTGAAAGTGAAATCTGGCTGGGCCGATGATGAGCGTGCTCTGCGCAGCCTCGGTTACGGCGAAGACCAGTAACTTAAGACGACGAGCATATGGATGGATGGCAGCGCGCCTTTGTCCTGCATAGTCGTCCCTGGAGCGAAACCAGCCTTATGCTGGACGTCTTCACGGAAGAGTCGGGCCGCGTGCGCCTTGTTGCGAAAGGCGCACGTTCCAAACGTTCTAACCTGAAAGGTGCCCTACAGCCTTTCACGCCGCTGCTGGTACGCTTCGGTGGGCGAGGGGAAGTGAAAACCCTGCGCAGCGCTGAAGCCGTCTCCCTGGCGCTTCCTCTTTCCGGCATCACGCTCTATAGCGGTCTGTATGTCAACGAACTCATCTCACGCGTTCTTGAACATGAGACCCGCTTCTCTGAACTTTTCTTCGATTATCTGCACTGTATCCAGGCGCTGGCTGGCGGAACCGGCACGCCCGAACCCGCCTTGCGTCGTTTTGAACTGGCGCTGCTGGGCCACCTCGGATACGGCGTAGATTTTCTGCACTGCGCGGGCAGCGGTGACGAGATAGAAGACACCATGACCTACCGCTACCGCGAAGAAAAAGGCTTCATTGCCAGTATCGTGATAGACAACAGCACCTTTACCGGGCGCCAGCTCCGGGCGCTGTATGAGCGCGAGTTTCCCGATCTGGACACCCTGCGCGCAGCAAAACGCTTTACCCGGATTGCCCTCAAGCCGTATCTTGGCGGCAAGCCCTTAAAGAGCCGCGAATTATTCAGGCAGTTTGTGCCGAAACGTTAATGTTTTACCCCTCACCCCAGCCCTCTCCCGGAGGGAAGATGGGAAGAGAAATGAACCAAAATACCGAGGATTGTCATGGCTGAATTACTGTTAGGCGTCAACATCGACCACATCGCCACGCTGCGTAATGCGCGCGGCACGGCGTATCCCGATCCGGTTCAGGCGGCGTTTATCGCTGAACAGGCTGGCGCTGACGGCATTACCGTTCACCTGCGTGAAGACCGTCGCCATATCACCGATCGCGACGTGCGCATTCTGCGTCAGACGCTGGACACCCGTATGAATCTGGAGATGGCGGTCACCGAAGAGATGCTGGCGATTGCCTGCGAGACCCAGCCGCATTTCTGCTGCCTGGTGCCGGAAAAACGCCAGGAAGTAACCACCGAAGGCGGTCTGGATGTGGCCGGTCAGCTCGACAAAATGCGCGATGCCTGCAAGCGCCTGGCGGATGCCGGTATCCTGGTTTCTCTGTTTATCGACGCCGATTTCGCCCAGATTAAAGCGGCGGCCGACGTGGGCGCACCGTATATCGAAATCCACACCGGCTGCTATGCCGATGCCAAAAACGACGCCGAGCAGGCCAAAGAGCTGGAGCGTATTGCTAAAGCGGCCACGTATGCTTCAAGCCTGGGCCTGAAGGTTAACGCCGGTCACGGCCTGACCTACCATAACGTGAAGGCCATTGCCGCGCTGCCGGAAATGCACGAGCTGAACATCGGCCACGCCATCATTGGCCGCGCGGTGATGAGCGGCCTGAAAGAGGCGGTTTCAGAAATGAAACGCCTGATGCAGGAAGCGCGTCAGTAATGGCCATTCTGGGCTTAGGCACCGATATCGTTGAAATAGCCCGTATTGAAGCGGTGATCGCCCGTAGCGGCGATCGCCTCGCAAGACGCGTTCTGAGCGATAACGAGTGGGCCATCTGGGAAGCGCATCAGCAGCCGGTGCGTTTTCTGGCAAAGCGCTTTGCGGTAAAAGAGGCGGCGGCCAAAGCCTTCGGGACCGGCATTCGTAACGGCCTGGCGTTTAATCAGTTCGAAGTGTTTAACGATGAGCTGGGCAAACCGAGCCTGCGTCTGTGGGGAGAAGCGCAAAAGCTGGCGGAAAAGCTGGGGGTGAATCACATGCACGTGACGATCGCGGATGAACGCCACTATGCCAGCGCGACGGTGATCATCGAAAGTTAAAGTTTGTCCGCGTGGTGCATCAGGACAAATTTATCCCATAGCTGCTCTTCGCTCTCAACGTGGGCCGGATCCTTCAGGATGGTATTCGGGATCGGGCACACTTTCTGACAGGTCGGCGTTTCATAGTGGCCGATGCATTCCGTGCAGCGGTCGCTGTTAATCTCATAAATGCTGTCGCCCATCGAAATCGCCTGGTTCGGGCATTCGGGCTCGCACATATCGCAATTAATGCATTTTTTGGTAATTAACAGCGCCATCAGGAAATTCTCAGAAACAACACAAACCGGGCGGGCATTATAAGCGTCAAACCAGTTTCTTTACCAGTTCTTCGCTGTGACGAATGCGTTCGGGCGCGCGCTCCAGATCCTGCTGCACCAGCGCCATAAACAGCAGGTCCGTCAGCATCATTTGCGCGCTGGTGGACGAGATAGCCGCGCTGCGCGTGGCCTGCTCTTCGGCAATGGTATATAAACAGCGCGTTGCCCGCTGCTGCAGGGCATTCGGGGTAAAACCGGTGATCGCCAGAATTTTACCGCCGACGCGCAGCGCTTCATCGGTTGCCATGTTGATCTCTCGACGCTCGCCGGAGTAGGAGATAGCCAGCAGCAGATCGTCAGGATCCATCGCCTGTACGGTCGCCAGCAGGGCGTGCATATCCTGCTCGACGATGGCGTTAAGCCCAATTTTCGTCAGCTTCCAGCCAAAGTTACGCGCCACAAGTCCGGACGCCCCGATACCGGTCAGGATGATGCGCCGCGCGCCGCGCAGCATCGCTACGCTCTCCAGCAGCTTCTCTTCCGTATTCACGTCGAGCGTCGCGTGCATAGCCGCCACGTTCTCTTTGATCAGCTTTTCGCCAACCAGCCGCATCGGGTCATCGCCGCGGATCTGATTATGCACCGGCATTGACTGCGGGTTGGGGTTGCTCACCAGCGCTTCGCTGATCGCCAGCTTGAGGGCGGGGAACCCCTTAAAGCCAATCTTCTGGGCAAACTTCACCACGCTGGACTGGCTCACGCCGGCTTCACTCGCCAGCTGCTGCGAGCTGAGGTGGCGTGCATGATCGGGTTGAGAAAGCAGAAAATCCGCCAGCTTCTTGTCGCTTTGGGCAAAGCCTGCATAACGCTGGCGAATGCGAATTAAACAGTTCATAGGGTCTCCTGGCGAAAATGTGATTATCTGCGCAAATACGAATTTTGCTCGCCTGAATGAATTTTATATTCCATTATAGTGTGATTATTATGAATTAAAAATTCTTGAGGTACAAAAATGAATCTTGGCTCACTTGTTTCTGAAACGCGTAACCCACAAACCATGGATCTGGATGCGCTCTCCACCCTGGAGCTGGTTAACCGCTTTAATCAACAGGATACGCTGGTCGCGCAGGCAGTGAAAGAGACTTTACCCGAGGTGGCGAAAGCGGTCGATGCGGCGGCGGAAGCCCTTAAGGCCGGCGGTCGCATTATCTACATGGGAGCGGGTACCAGCGGGCGTCTTGGGGTTCTGGATGCGTCAGAATGTCCGCCCACCTTTGGGGTGCCGCACGGTCTGGTCGTTGGGCTGATTGCCGGTGGACCCGGCGCGCTGCTGAAAGCCGTTGAGGGAGCGGAAGACAATAAACAGCTGGGCGAGGATGACCTGAAGGATCTGAATCTGACCGCGAAGGATCTGGTGGTCGGGCTGGCGGCATCCGGGCGCACCCCGTACGTCATTGGCGGGCTGGAATACGCCAACCGGACGGGTTGCACGACGGTCGCCATCTCCTGTAATCCGGGTTCCCCGATTGCGCAGGTGGCCGCTATCGCTATCTCTCCGGTAGTCGGGCCGGAAGCGCTCACCGGCTCCACGCGCCTGAAATCCGGGACCGCGCAAAAGCTGGTGCTCAATATGATCTCCACCGGCGCGATGGTGAAGTTCGGCAAGGTTTATCAGAACCTGATGGTGGATATGCAGGCCACCAACGTCAAGCTGGTGGACAGAGCCTGCCGCATGGTGATGGAGGCGACAGGCGCAGGCCGTGAAGAGGCAGAAGCGGTGCTCAGGCAGACCGCTCACGATGTTAAACCGGCCATTCTGATGATCCTGAGCGGGCTGGATGCGGCGGCCGCGAGGGCCAAACTCGCTGCGCATAACGGCTTCTTACGGGCGGCATTAGAAAACTAACAGAGGCGTCTATGGACAAAACAGCAGCGCTCGCCAGCGATATCCTGCAGGGGATCGGTGGGGAAAAAAATATTCAGCGTCTCGAAAACTGCATGACGCGCGTGCGCGTCGAGGTGCATAACGACGACCAGCTTGACGTGCCGCGCCTGAAGCAACTGTCCGGCGTCAGCGGCTACGTGAAACAAGGGCAGCAGCACCAGCTGATCGTCGGGCCGGGGAAAGCGGCGCAGGTTGTTGATGCCATGCGCGCGCTGATGGGCGTTAGCGCGAGCGCGTCGATGGACGATGCGGAGCGCACCAAAGCGCAGGCAAAGGCCAAATACAAAGCCCCCATGAGCGATGCGCTGCGTCAGTTGGCAAACGTCTTCATTCCGCTGATCCCGGCGTTTATTGCCTCAGGCCTGATCACCGGGATCATCAACATCCTCAAGCGACCGGATATTGTGGGGGATTTCGCCACGCAGTATCCGAACCTGCTGGGGATTCTCGGGATCTTCGGCAGCGCTGTTTTCGCCATCATGAACATTCTGGTCGGGGTGAATACCGCGAAGGTGTTTGGCGGATCGCTGGCGATGGGCGGGGTCATGGCGGGCATCTTGTCCAGCCCGCAGCTGGCGCAGATCACGCTGTTTGGCGAGGCGCTCCAGCCGGGCCGCGGCGGGGTGATCGCCGTGCTGCTGGTGGTCATCCTGATGTGCTGGATCGAGAAAAGGCTGCGCGCGGTTCTGCCTGGCTCGATCGAGCTGATCCTCAACCCGCTGTTGACCACCTTAATTACCGGTAGCGTAGCGATTGTGGCCCTCCAGCCGCTAGGCGGGTGGATCTCCGAAGCCATCGCTCACGGTGCGTCTCTGGCTATCGACCGAGGCGGGCTGCTGGTTGGCGCTGTGCTTTCCGGTACCTTCCTGCCGCTGGTGCTGACCGGCCTGCACCAGGGGCTGGTGCCGATCCACGTCGAGCTTGTACAGGCGCACGGCTATAACGCGCTGCTGCCTATCCTGTCGATGGCGGGGGTGGGGCAGGTCGGCGCGGCAATTGCCGTACTGATGAAAACCCGCAACGCGCGTCTGAAAAAAATGATTAAAGGCGCGCTCCCGGTCGGACTGCTCGGCATCGGCGAGCCGCTGATTTTCGGCGTTACGCTGCCGCTGGGTAAACCGTTCCTCGCCGCCTGTCTGGGGGGCGCGGTAGGCGGGGCGCTGATCAGCTACTGGAAAGTCGCTACCGTTATCACCTTTGGGCTTTCCGGTTTACCGCTGGCATTAACCATCGTGACCGGAAAAGTGATGCTCTATCTGTTAGGCTATTTAGTAGCGGTGATCGCCGGGTTCCTGTTTACCTGGCTGTTAGGTTTCAACGACCCAGAGGAGTAAGGTTTGGCAAATCACGCGCGTCGCGTTGTCTTTTTCGACCTGGATGGAACGCTGCATCAGCAGGATATGTTTGGTACGTTTATGCGTTACCTGCTGCGGCGTCAGCCTTTGAATGCGCTGCTCGTGCTGCCGCTCTTACCGGTTATCGGGATCGCGCTGCTGGTGAAAGGCCGTGCGGCGCGATGGCCGATGAGTTTGCTGCTGTGGGGATGTACCTTTGGGCACAGCGAAGCGCGGCTCAAGCAGCTCGAAAAGGATTTTGCGCACTGGTTTCGCGGCCACGTCGCCGCCTTTCCGGTGGTGCAGGCGCGCCTGACCAGCTACCTCGACGCTAACGATGCCGACATCTGGCTGATTACGGGCTCCCCGCAGACGCTGGTGGAGCAGGTCTATTTTGATACCCCCTGGCTTCCGCGCGTGAATCTTATCGCCACGCAAATTAGCCGCGGCTACGGCGGCTGGGTGCTGACCCTGCGCTGCCTGGGGCATGAAAAAGTGGTCCAACTGGAGAAACGCATCGGTACGCCGCTGCGCCTGTACAGCGGCTATAGCGACAGCAAGCAGGACAATCCGCTGCTCTATTTTTGCCAGCACCGCTGGCGCGTCACGCCATCAGGCGAACTTCAGCAACTCGAATAGTCTTCTCTAAAACTGGCGTGTATAATGCCGCCCGCTTTTCGACTGGAGTATCAGCCTTTGTCCAACCCTGTACACAATCATGAATACTGGATGCGCCACGCGCTGACGCTGGCTCAACGCGCCTGGGACGAGGGCGAAGTGCCCGTGGGCGCGGTGCTGGTTCATAACAATCAGGTGATTGGCGAAGGGTGGAACCGGCCTATTGGTCGCCACGATCCTACTGCGCATGCCGAAATCATGGCGCTTCGCCAGGGCGGTCTGGTGCTGCAAAACTATCGTCTGCTTGATACCACGCTGTATGTGACGCTGGAGCCGTGCGTGATGTGCTCCGGCGCGATGGTGCACAGCCGGATCGGGACGTTGGTTTTCGGGGCGCGGGATGAAAAAACCGGTGCGGCCGGTTCGCTGATGGACGTGCTGGGTCACCCGGGTATGAACCACCAGGTGAAGACTATCGGTGGGGTGCTTGCACCAGAGTGTTCGGGGCTATTAAGCGATTTCTTTCGAATGCGCCGTCAGCAGAAAAAGCAGCAAAAGGCAGAATTGAAGCTGTCGGACGATTAAGCTCGTCCGGCGCCACGACCGGGTAGCTTTGAGCCAGCTGTTTAGCCTCCGTCGCCTCTTTCTCTTTCTCCAGCAGATACCCGACCAGGCTAATCTGATATTTACGGATATTTTCCACGTAGGCGTAGGCTTCATGCCCGCGCGCGTAGCCGTATGTCAGCTTGTTATACCATGGCTTTTGGCTCAGCAGCGGCAGGCGCTGCTTAACGTCTGACCAGCTGTCCGGGTTACCTTTCGTTTTGGCCGTCAACGCTCGCGCATCAAGCATATGCGCGTAGCCCATATTGTAGGCCGCCAGCGCAAACCAGATCCGCTCTTCTTCCGGCACCGTTTCCGGTACTTTGGCCATCATATCCTGCAGGTAGCGCGCGCCGCCGCTGATGCTCTGTTCGGCATCGGTACGGTCATTGACGCCCAGGCTCAGTGCGGTATTTTTGGTTAACATCATCAAACCGCGTACGCCCGTGGGCGACGTGGCCTGGGTATCCCAGTGGGATTCCTGATACGAAATAGCCGCCAGCAGCTTCCAGTCAATCTCCTGGGCGTATTTTTCGAACAACGGCTGCAGGTCCGGCAGGACGCTGTCTACTGCTCGCAGGAAGCTGCGGGTATCAACGTAGTCAAAGTCATCGCCGTGCCCGAGGTACTTCTCCTCGAGACGCGCCAGGGTACCGTCTTCATTGATGGTGTTGAAGAAATCAAGCATCGCGGCAGAGAAGGTCTGATCGTCATCAAGCTGGCTAAACCAGGTCACGGGCTGCTCGTCGGTGACGTCGAGCGCCACGGCGATTTCTGGATGCACCCGCTGGAACAGGCTGATCGCGACCGAATCGGCGATGGTGTAGGGCACCTTCTGATCTTTTACCTGCTCCAGCAGCTCCGTCGTGCCGAGTTTCGGATCCACCGTCCAGCCCAGGTCGGGATATTTCTTCTCCTTGAGCTCCCGCAGATCGTCAATCACCACGTGGCCGGGCGCAATCGTCAGCTGCCGATCGTTAATTGAAGCCAGCGAGCGCGGGCGCAGGCTCCCGACGCGGTAAACCAGCTGCTGAGAAACGGAGTAGTAGGTCGGGCCTGGCTGGTAGTTCTTGCTGCGCTCGCTGTTATACACCAGCCCGGCGGCGAGCATATCGGCATCGTCGTTATCGAGGTCGTCAAACAGCTCGTTGATATTCTGGCGGACGGTGATTTTAAGCTTCACGCCAAGATAGTCGGCGAACTGTTGTGCCAGTTCATAATCCAGACCAATGATTTTGCCGTTGACGTCGCTGTAAATCAGCGGGGAGTTGAGGGTACTGACGCGCAATTCCCCCCGCTCCTGAATGGCGGCGATACGGTTTTCGGCTTTGCCGAACCAGGGGATGGAAGGCCAGAGGGCCACTGCCAGCAGCAACGTTACAATGCCGATGAGCAGATAATTAATCTTTAATTTTTTCAATTAGTTAATTCTCTGCGACGCCGGTTGCCTCAGTTTGCTGTAGCCATGTTAATCATAAGGTTTGCCATTGAATGAGCGGCATTTTGCGTAAACTTACGCCACTTGGCAACCAATTAGAGAGACAGGTCACATCTATTGTTAAATCTCTGTGCAAATTTTATTTCGACGCAAACGGTTTCGTCGGCGCTCAGGATTCTCTATAATGACGCCCGTTTTCCCCCCTTGCGCACACTGTAAGCGCCCCGGCGCTTCGAAGACGAGAGACTTATGATGGAAATTCTGCGTGGTTCGCCTGCACTGTCTGCCTTCCGTATCACTAAACTGCTGGCACGTTTTCAGGCGGCCGACCTTCCGGTAAGCAATATTTACGCTGAGTATGTCCATTTTGCTGACCTGAATGCCCCCCTGAATGCAGAGGAGCGCGTACAGCTGGAACGCCTGCTCAAGTATGGCCCAAGCCTGAGCAGCCATACGCCAACCGGCAAACTGATCCTTGCGACGCCTCGTCCGGGCACCATCTCCCCCTGGTCTTCCAAAGCCACCGACATCGCCCACAACTGTGGCCTGAGCCAGATTAACCGTCTGGAACGCGGCGTGGCGTACTACGTGGAAGCCTCTACCCTGAGCGACGCGCAGTGGCAGGCGGTTGCGGCTGAACTGCACGATCGCATGATGGAGAGCGTATTTGCCTCTCTCGATGACGCGCAGAAGCTTTTCTCTCACCATCAGCCTGCGCCGGTACAGAGCGTAGACCTGCTGGGGCAGGGCCGTCAGGCGCTGATTGACGCCAACCTGCGTCTCGGCCTGGCGCTGGCTGAAGACGAAATTGATTACCTGCAGGATGCGTTTGTTAAGCTCAACCGTAACCCGAACGACATCGAACTCTACATGTTCGCGCAGGCTAACTCTGAGCACTGCCGCCACAAGATTTTCAACGCCGACTGGATTATTGACGGCGAACAGCAGCCGAAGTCGCTGTTCAAAATGATCAAAAACACCATGGAGCAAACCCCTGACCACGTGCTGTCTGCCTATAAGGACAACGCCGCGGTAATGGAAGGTTCCGAGGTGGGCCGCTTCTTCGCCGATCGCGAAGCAGGGCGCTATGACTTCCATCAGGAGCCCGCGCATATCCTGATGAAAGTGGAAACCCACAACCACCCGACGGCGATCTCCCCGTGGCCGGGCGCGGCGACCGGCTCCGGCGGTGAAATCCGTGATGAAGGTGCGACCGGTCGTGGCGCTAAACCCAAAGCGGGTCTGGTCGGTTTCTCCGTCTCTAACCTGCGTATCCCGGGCTTTGAACAGCCGTGGGAAGAAGATTTCGGCAAGCCAGAGCGTATCGTGACCGCTCTGGATATCATGACCGAAGGCCCGCTGGGCGGCGCGGCGTTTAACAACGAATTTGGTCGTCCGGCGCTGAACGGTTACTTCCGTACCTATGAAGAGAAAGTGGACAGCCACAACGGCGAAGAGCTGCGCGGCTACCACAAGCCGATCATGCTGGCGGGCGGGATCGGCAACATCCGTGCCGATCACGTGCAGAAAGGCGAGATCGTCGTCGGCGCGAAGCTGATCGTACTGGGCGGCCCGGCGATGAACATCGGTCTGGGCGGCGGGGCGGCCTCTTCTATGGCCTCCGGCCAGTCTGATGCGGATCTCGACTTCGCCTCCGTGCAGCGCGACAACCCTGAGATGGAGCGCCGCTGCCAGGAAGTGATCGACCGCTGCTGGCAGCTGGGCGACGCTAACCCGATCCTCTTCATTCACGACGTGGGCGCGGGCGGTTTGTCCAACGCCATGCCGGAGCTGGTAAGCGACGGCGGCCGCGGCGGGCGTTTCAACCTGCGCGATATCCTGAGCGATGAGCCGGGCATGAGCCCGCTGGAAATCTGGTGTAACGAATCCCAGGAGCGTTACGTGCTGGCGGTTGCTGCCGACCAGCTGCCGCTGTTTGACGAGCTGTGCCGCCGCGAGCGCGCGCCGTATGCCGTCATCGGTGAAGCGACCGAAGAGCAGCACCTTTCCTTAAGCGACACCCACTTTGACAACCAGCCAATCGATCTGCCGCTCGACGTTCTGCTTGGTAAAACGCCGAAGATGACCCGCGACGTAACCACCCGTAAAGCGGCGGGCAAAGCGCTGGATCGCCAGGGCATCACCGTGGCAGAAGCGGTCAACCGCGTGCTGCATCTGCCTGCTGTGGCAGAGAAAACCTTCCTGGTGACCATCGGCGACCGCACCGTGACCGGTATGGTATCGCGCGATCAGATGGTCGGCCCGTGGCAGATCCCTGTCGCTAACTGCGCCGTGACCACCGCGAGCCTCGACAGCTACTACGGCGAAGCGATGGCTCTCGGCGAACGTACCCCGGTGGCGCTGCTGGACTTCGCTGCTTCTGCCCGTCTGGCGGTCGGTGAAGCGCTGACCAACATCGCCGCGACGCAGATTGGCGATATCAAACGTATCAAGCTCTCCGCCAACTGGATGGCCGCTGCCGGCCACCCTGGCGAAGATGCTGGCCTGTATGAAGCCGTGAAAGCGGTGGGCGAGGAGCTGTGTCCTGCCCTCGGCCTGACCATTCCGGTGGGCAAAGACTCCATGTCGATGAAAACCCGCTGGCAGGAAGGCAGCGAGCAGCGCGAGATGACCTCTCCGCTGTCGCTGGTCATCACCGCGTTTGCCCGCGTGGAAGACGTGCGTCACACCGTTACGCCGCAGCTTGCGACCGAAGACAACGCCCTGCTGCTGATTGACCTGGGTAAAGGTCACAACGCGCTGGGTGCTACCGCGCTGGCGCAGGTTTACCGCCAGCTCGGCGACAAGCCAGCCGACGTGCGTGACGTGGCCCAGCTGAAAGGCTTCTACGACGCGATTCAGGCGCTGGTGGCGCAGCGTAAGCTGCTGGCCTACCACGACCGTTCCGACGGCGGCCTGCTGGTGACCCTGGCAGAGATGGCCTTCACCGGCCACTGTGGCGTGGAAGCGAACATTGCGACGCTGGGCGAAGACCGTCTGGCGGCGCTGTTCAACGAAGAGCTGGGCGCCGTGATTCAGGTGCGCGCGGCGGATCGCGACGCGGTTGAAGCGATTCTGGCGAAGCACGGTCTGGCAGACTGCGTGCACTATCTGGGTAAAGCCGTTCAGGGCGACCGCTTCGTGATTGAAGCAGACGGTCACGCGGTGTTCAGCGAAAGCCGCACCATGCTGCGCATGTGGTGGGCGGAAACCACCTGGCAGATGCAGCGCCTGCGTGATAACCCGGAATGTGCCGATCAGGAACATAACGCGAAAGCGAATGACCAGGATCCAGGCCTGAACGTGAAGCTCTCCTTCGACATTAACGAAGATATCGCTGCGCCGTACATTGCGACCGGCGCGCGTCCAAAAGTGGCCGTGCTGCGCGAACAGGGCGTTAACTCCCACGTTGAGATGGCGGCTGCCTTCCACCGCGCGGGCTTTGACGCTATCGACGTCCACATGAGCGACCTGCTGGCCGGACGTACCGGTCTGGAAGATTTCCAGGCGCTGGTGGCGTGCGGCGGCTTCTCCTACGGCGACGTGCTGGGCGCGGGCGAAGGCTGGGCGAAGTCCATCCTGTTCAACAGCCGCGTGCGCGACGAGTTCGAAACCTTCTTCCACCGTCCGCAGACCCTGGCGCTGGGCGTGTGTAACGGCTGCCAGATGATGTCTAACCTGCGCGAGCTGATCCCGGGCAGCGAAGCCTGGCCGCGCTTTGTGCGCAACCAGTCTGACCGCTTCGAGGCGCGCTTCAGCCTGGTGGAAGTGACCCAAAGCCCGTCTCTGCTGCTGCAGGGAATGGTCGGTTCTCAGATGCCAATCGCCGTTTCCCACGGTGAAGGTCAGGTAGAAGTACGTGATGCTGCGCATCTGGCTCAGCTGGAGAGCAAAGGCCTGGTGGCGCTGCGCTTTGTCGATAACTTCGGCAAGGTGACTGAAACTTACCCGGCTAACCCGAACGGCTCCGCCAACGGTATTACGGCGGTGACCAGCGAAAGCGGTCGCGCGACCATCATGATGCCGCACCCGGAACGCGTATTCCGTACCGTGAGCAACTCCTGGCACCCGGACAACTGGGGCGAGGACAGCCCGTGGATGCGTATCTTCCGCAACGCGCGTAAGCAGTTGGGTTAAGTTTTAGCCCCACACCCTTCCAGGCCCGGTAAGCGAAAGCTCCACCGGGCTTTTTTATTTGTGTCGCAATTATGCGACAGACCCGTAATCCAAATGTCTCCAAAAGGCGACATTTAACTCGTTGATTTATATGTGGCAGTAAAGGTTCCCGTTAAGGTGTTGCTTAATAGCGACACTTAGCCTGGAAATCATTCAACCGATAATTAACAGGCTAAACGAGTAAAACTCATATATTTCAAACTGTTAATATTTTGTTTTGCATTCTGGCACGGGTGTTGCATAATATTAACCAGTGGCTCATTCACCTTCTTATGTCAGCCCCTTCGGGACGCGCTACATAAACTTCGAATGACGCACAAAAAGGTGCCTGCCGTCCAACTACTGATCATAGCGATGCTTTATCAGGCCAGGGCGAAACGTCGAGTTAGGCACCGCCTCATTCCATGACAAAGCCGGGTTTTTACCCGGCTTTGTTGTATCTGAAGGGCAGACTCAGTTACGCTCTGCGTAAATCCCCATAAAGAGAGTAATGCGTTGAAACGCTGGCCCGTTTTCCCCCGCTCCCTGCGGCAGCTCGTCATGATGGCCTTCCTGCTGATCCTGCTGCCGCTGCTGATCCTTGCCTGGCAGGCGTGGCAAAGCCTGAACGCGCTGAGCGCGCAGGCGGCTTTGACCAACCGCACGACACTCATCGACGCCAGACGCAGTGAAGCAATGACCAACGCCGCGCTGGAGATGGAGCGTAGCTATCGTCAGTATTGCGTGCTTGACGATCGGACGCTGGAAAAGGTTTATCAGAGTCAGCGTAAACGCTACAGCGAAATGCTGGACGCTCACGCGGGGGTCTTGCCTGATGACAAGCTGTATCAGGCGTTACGTCAGGATTTGAACGATCTCGCGCAGCTGCAGTGCAGCAACAGCGGCCCGGATGCCGCCGCCGCCGCGCGCCTCGAAGCATTTGCCAGCGCCAACACCGAGATGGTGCAGTCAACGCGCGCGGTGATTTTCTCTCGCGGCCAGCAGCTCCAGCAGGAGATTGCCGAGCGTGGCCAGTTCTTCGGCTGGCAGGCGCTGGTGCTGTTCCTGGTGAGCCTGGGGCTGGTTCTGCTCTTTACCCGCATGATCATCGGCCCGGTGAAGGGCATTCAGCGTATGATCAACCGTCTGGGGGAGGGGAAATCGCTCGGGGATACGGTAGCCTTTAAAGGTCCCCGCGAGCTGCGATCCGTAGGCCAGCGCATTATCTGGCTGTCCGAGCGCCTGGCGTGGCTCGAATCACAGCGCCATCAGTTCCTGCGCCATATCTCCCATGAGCTTAAAACGCCGCTGGCCAGCATGCGCGAAGGGACGGAGCTGCTGGCGGACGAAGTGGCCGGGCCCCTTACGCCAGAACAGAAAGAAATTGTCGAGATCCTGGATAACAGCAGCCGCAATCTGCAAAAGCTGATTGAGCAACTGCTGGATTACAACCGCAAGCTGGCTGACGGGGCGGTCGTACTGGAAAACGTTGAAATTGAGCCGCTGGTGGATATGGTGATCTCCGCCCACAGCTTGCCAGCAAGAGCTAAAATGATGCATACCGGCGTTGAGCTGAATGCGCCTGCGTGCCTGGCTGAACCCATGCTGCTGATGAGCGTTCTGGATAATCTTTACTCCAATGCGGTGCACTATGGTACTGAATCCGGTAACATTTATATCCGAAGTAATACGAATGGTTCACGGGTGTTTATTGACGTCGCAAACACCGGCACCCCGATCCCCGATGACGAAAAAACCATGATCTTCGAACCCTTTTTCCAGGGGAGTCATCAGCGGAAAGGCGCGGTTAAAGGAAGCGGGCTGGGCTTGAGCATCGCCCGGGACTGCATACGACGCATGCAGGGTGAGCTAAACATTGCCGCGGACGAACGTTCAGACGTTTGCTTCCGTATCGAACTGCCCGTGAGCCGGAAAAATCAATAAAATGAATCTATGTCTGGTGAGTATGTCACACGTCTTTTTCCGCGCCGTACGCGCGGTGTTTTCCTGCAACACGCTTCGCCTGAGCCTGCCCTGTTTGTTTCTGGCAGGGTGTGTTTCCCATGCGCCACAAAGTGCAATTAGCGATAAACAAGAAGATAAATGGCCCGATAACCAGCTGGCAGATTTCCTCTCAACCCGCTGCGACGACATCTGGAACCTGTCAGGACATGACGTTGAAAGCAACCCGCTGTTCTGGCTGCGAGGAATAGATTGCGCCCAGCGTCTTGCGCCGGTAGACGCCCGCTCGAAGGCGGCGATGCTGGATGACGACACCTGGCAGGACGCTTTCAAGCGCGGGATTTTACTCGCAGATGCGAAAATCACCCCCGTTGAACGCCGCGTCAATGTCACCCGGCTGGACACGTTTGTAGTCAATCTTCCTGTGCAGGTACGCCCGGTATACCAGCTCTGGCGCGATGGGCAGACATTACAGCTTCAGCTGTCTGAAGAGCGCTCCCGCTACAGCAAGCTGCAGCAGTCAACCGACAGCGAGCTTGATACGCTGCGTCAACAGCAGCAACATTTACGTACGCAGCTGGATACCACGACGCGCAAGCTGGAAAACCTGACGGATATCGAAAGGCAGCTCTCGTCGCGTAAATATCAGCCGGGGAGTTCATCCGCTGCACCGGACAGCGATACGCCGAAACAAGAGGATGTGAAGCATGACGAGCCGTAAACCTGCCCATCTTTTACTGGTGGATGACGATCCCGGACTGTTAAAGCTGCTGGGGATGCGTCTGGTGAGCGAAGGCTACAGCGTCGTCACCGCTGAAAGCGGGCTGGAAGGACTGAAGATCCTCAGCCGCGAGAAAATCGATCTGGTGATAAGCGACCTGCGGATGGACGAAATGGATGGTCTGCAGCTGTTCGCGGAGATCCAGAAGCAGCAGCCGGGTATGCCCGTGATTATCCTGACGGCGCACGGGTCGATCCCGGATGCGGTTGCCGCGACGCAGCAGGGGGTCTTCAGCTTCCTGACCAAGCCGGTGGACAAAGACGCGCTTTATAAGGCTATCGACAGCGCGCTGGAACACGCCGCCCCGGCGGGGGATGAAGCGTGGCGGGAGTCCATCGTCACCCGCAGCCCCATTATGCTGCGTCTGCTTGAACAGGCCCGGATGGTGGCGCAGTCCGACGTCAGCGTGCTCATCAACGGCCAGAGCGGAACCGGGAAAGAGATCCTGGCGCAGGCGATCCATAACGCCAGCCCTCGCAGTAAAAACGCCTTTATCGCCATTAACTGCGGCGCGCTTCCAGAACAGCTGCTCGAATCTGAACTGTTTGGTCACGCCCGCGGCGCATTCACCGGCGCGGTGAGCAGCCGGGAAGGGCTGTTCCAGGCCGCGGAAGGGGGCACGCTGTTCCTGGACGAGATTGGCGACATGCCCGCGCCGCTGCAGGTCAAACTGCTGCGCGTATTGCAGGAGCGAAAAGTTCGCCCGCTGGGCAGCAATCGCGACATTGATATTAACGTACGCATTATTTCCGCTACCCACCGCGACTTGCCAAAAGTGATGGCCCGCAACGAGTTTCGCGAAGATCTCTACTACCGTCTGAACGTGGTGAATTTGAAGATCCCGGCGCTGGCGGAGCGTGCGGAAGACATTCCGCTGCTGGCGAACCATCTTTTGCGCCAGGCGGCCGATCGCCATAAACCATTCGTGCGCGCGTTTTCCACCGACGCGATGAAGCGGCTGATGGCCGCAGGCTGGCCGGGTAACGTGCGCCAGCTGGTGAACGTGATTGAGCAGTGCGTGGCGCTGACCTCCTCACCGGTGATCAGCGATGCGCTGGTGGAGCAGGCGCTGGAAGGGGAAAACACGGCCCTGCCGACGTTTGCGGAAGCGCGGAATCAGTTTGAGCTGAACTATCTGCGCAAGCTATTGCAGATCACCAAAGGCAACGTGACCCACGCGGCGCGCATGGCCGGACGCAACCGCACCGAGTTCTACAAGCTGCTGTCGCGCCACGAGCTGGAAGCAAACGATTTTAAAGAGTAATGCCGTATGGTACTGTGAGCAATCGATTACGAGGCAGCTTACAGGCAAGAGTTTAAGGACCCACCATGAAAAAGATTGATGCGATTATTAAACCTTTCAAACTGGATGACGTGCGTGAAGCGCTGGCGGAAGTCGGCATCACCGGGATGACCGTGACGGAAGTGAAAGGTTTTGGTCGTCAGAAGGGCCACACCGAGCTTTACCGTGGCGCAGAGTACATGGTCGACTTTCTGCCGAAAGTAAAAATTGAAATCGTGGTCAGCGACGATATCGTTGATACCTGCGTGGATACCATTATCCGCACGGCGCAGACGGGCAAAATCGGCGATGGTAAAATTTTCGTCTTTGACGTGGCGCGCGTGATCCGTATCCGTACCGGCGAAGAAGACGACGCCGCGATTTAACAATGCCAACGGTTTTGTAGGCCGGGTAAGGTGCAACCAACCGGCGAAAAAAAAAGCCCCTCGAACGAGGGGCTTTTTCATTACAGCACCTTATGGGGCCCGAAACATTCATAATGAATGTTGTCTTTGTTCACACCCAGCTCCACCAGCTGCTTCGCGGCATACTGCATAAACGTCACCGGCCCGCAGACGTAGAACTGCATGTCCGGCGCGCTAAACGCCCCTTCCATCAGGCTTAAATTCATCAGACCTTCGCTGTCAAATCGTGCGGCCGCGCGGTCTGCATCCGTCGGCAGGCGATACCAGGTGTGCGCGGTGAAGCGCGGCAGGGACGCCCCGAGCGTTTTCACTTCATCAGCAAAGGCGTGCACGTCACCGTTTTCCGCAGCGTGGAACCAGTTGACCTGCGCACCGTGGTTGGCTTTCGCCAGTGTATCAAGCATCGCCAGCATTGGCGTTTGGCCGACGCCTGCAGAGATCAGCGTAACCGGGGTATTCGCTTCAACGGCCATGAAGAAATCGCCCGCCGGCGCGGCCAGATGAACCACGTCGCCCACGTTAGCTTCGCTGTGAAGCCAGTTGGATACCTGACCGCCGTCCTCACGCTTCACCGCAATGCGGTAGCCTTTGCCGTTTGGCTTGCGGGTAAGAGAATACTGGCGGATCTCCTGATGCGGGAAACCTTCAGGCTTCAGCCACACGCCCAGATACTGGCCCGGCTGGTAATCGGCAACCGGCTGTCCGTCCACTGGCTCAAATTCAAAGCTGGTAATCAGCGCGCTGCGCGGCGTTTTCTCAACGATGCGGAAGGCGCGCGTGCCTTCCCAGCCGCCGTTCTTGCTGGCATTTTCGCTGTAGATCTGCGCTTCGCGGTTGATAAACACGTTTGCCAGCACGCCGTAGGCTTTCCCCCACGCGTCCAGCACCTCCTGGCCCGGGCTGAACATCTCGTCCAGCGTTGCCAGCAGGTGGCCACCCACAATGTTGTACTGCTCGGGCTGGATCTGGAAGCTGGTGTGCTTCTGCGCGATTTTTTCCACCGCGGGCAGCAGTGCCGCCAGGTTTTCAATATTGCTGGCGTAGGCCGCGATGGCGTTGAAAAGCGCTTCGCGCTGATCGCCGTTACGCTGGTTGCTCATGTTGAAAATTTCCTTGAGCTCCGGGTTGTGCGTGAACATGCGATCGTAGAAATGGGCGGTGAGTTTAGGGCCGGTTTCCACCAGCAGGGGAATGGTGGCTTTAACGGTAGCGATGGTTTGAGCGTCGAGCATGAGCGCATCCTTCTGATGTGACTTTAATGATGTATTTTAAATGCATCTTATAAAAAATACCCCTGCGTTGTAAATGGTTCTTTGCAAGATGAAAAAAATGCATCACAAACCTGAAAAGAAATCCGCTGGAAAGAGCGAGAGCTTTATTCCTCAAACCCTTGCGTGGCGGGTAGGAAAACGTTTGCGTAAAATCGTTTGTCAAGACCTGTTATCACAGAACTAATCAGTTATACTGTTGCCCGTCGTCCAACAGGACTGCCTTTTCAGGCCAAAATTTACTTGTTAGCTGAGTCAGGAGATGCGGATGTTAAAGCGTGAAATGAACATTGCCGATTATGATGCCGAACTGTGGCAGGCTATGGAGCAGGAAAAAGTACGTCAGGAAGAGCACATCGAACTGATCGCCTCCGAAAACTACACCAGCCCGCGCGTCATGCAGGCGCAGGGTTCTCAGCTGACTAACAAATATGCTGAAGGTTACCCGGGCAAACGCTACTACGGTGGTTGCGAGTACGTTGATATCGTTGAGCAGCTGGCTATCGACCGTGCGAAAGAACTCTTTGGCGCTGACTACGCAAACGTGCAGCCGCACTCTGGCTCTCAGGCTAACTTCGCGGTCTACACCGCGCTGCTGCAGCCGGGCGATACCGTTCTGGGTATGAACCTGGCGCAGGGCGGCCACCTGACTCACGGCTCCCCGGTTAACTTCTCCGGCAAACTGTACAACATCATCCCTTACGGTATTGATGAGTCCGGTAAAATTGACTACGAAGACATGGCGAAGCAGGCTAAAGAGCACAAACCGAAGATGATCATCGGTGGCTTCTCTGCTTACTCCGGTATCGTTGACTGGGCAAAAATGCGTGAAATCGCGGACAGCATCGGTGCTTACCTGTTCGTCGACATGGCGCACGTTGCGGGCCTGATTGCCGCTGGCGTTTACCCGAACCCGGTTCCACACGCTCACGTTGTGACCACCACCACCCACAAAACTCTGGCGGGTCCACGCGGTGGCCTGATCCTGGCGAAAGGCGGTGACGAAGAGCTGTACAAAAAACTGAACTCCGCTGTATTCCCAAGCGCGCAGGGCGGCCCGCTGATGCACGTTATCGCGGCAAAAGCGGTCGCGCTGAAAGAAGCGATGGAGCCTGAGTTCAAGGTTTATCAGCAGCAGGTTGCTAAGAATGCCAAAGCGATGGTGGAAGTGTTCCTGAACCGTGGCTACAAAGTGGTATCCGGCGGTACTGAAAACCACCTGTTCCTGCTGGATCTGGTTGATAAGAACCTGACCGGTAAAGAAGCTGACGCAGCCCTGGGCCGCGCCAACATCACCGTGAACAAAAACAGCGTGCCAAACGATCCGAAGAGCCCGTTCGTGACCTCCGGTATCCGTATCGGTTCTCCGGCCGTAACTCGCCGCGGCTTTAAAGAAGCGGAAGTGAAAGAGTTGGCTGGCTGGATGTGTGACGTTCTGGACAACATCAATGACGAAGCGGTTATCGAGCGCGTCAAAGGTAAAGTTCTGGATATCTGCGCACGCTTCCCGGTTTACGCATAATTCCTCTGCCTGGCAGAAATAAAAAAGGCCGCGCTTGCGGCCTTTTTTTATGGCTTAACGCCGGTCGAGGGAAATGGCTCCAGGTCCGACAATCGCCAGCAAAATAAAGGCGCCAGCAATACTGACGTTCTTATAGAAGTTAATCATATTCGGCACGACCGCATCACCTGTCATATCCCAGTAGTGGTGCCCAATCACCGCGGTTCCGAGGGTATAGAATACGAACAGTACCGCGAGAGGACGGGTGAAAAAGCCCAGGACGATCAGGATAGCGGCAGGCACTTCCATTACCACCGCAATAATGGCCGCCAGCATGGGCATCGGCGCACCCAGCGAGGTCATATATTGTACGGTGCCGCTAAACCCCGTCAGTTTTGGATAACCAAAGATAATAAACAGCACGACAAGCGCGATGCGGCCAATCAGCAGCAGCAGGTGACGTGACTGACCGAAATCTAAATAACGTAGAGTGTTCATAGCTGGCTCATTTTTCAGGGGACCCAATCTAAAATTAATACACAAATCCATAGTCTTCCATTCAGCTTTTCTTCATAAATCAGGCGTTCGCGTGATGTTAAATTCAGACTTCGTGTAAAATTGTCTCTTTTCTTTGGCAAGGGAAATTTATGCAGTGCATATCATGTCAGCAAGAAGAGGCAAATAAAGAATCCGGGCTGTGTAATCAGTGTGAGCGTGCAGACGAAAAGAAAATTAACGGGCTGCTTTATCTCCCGGCGGCGGGCCTGGTGATTAACCTCATCATGACGCCTATTGGAGCATGGAATTACTTTGCGGCGATGTTCCACTTTTTCCAGTCAGGGGGAATTAACCTGTTTGGGGCCGTGGGTATCGCGGTAATGATAATTGATGTGGCACTGACAGCGGCCGCAGGCTGGTATTTCTTTAAAAGAAAGTCGGGTATCCGTAAGATCATCATTCCCTACTATTTAATGGGCGTTGTCTTTATGCTCTATTTTGTGGGCATACCTGCCTGGCTCTTCGACGCAAGGCTGGATACGGCTGATATTCGCAATGCGCTTTCCTCCATTGTTGGCGCATCGATCTGGATCCCCTACTTCCTGGTTTCCAAACGCATTAATCAGGTCTTTGTACGCTAGACGTTTCGCAGGGCCGCCATGGCCCTGTAAAATGTGCGTGTTATTCGCTTGTTAATAGTTGCTTGCGCAGGCTTTGATTTAACGCCAGACTATGGCCTCGATTTCGGGAGGGATTCATGGTCTTGCATTCCACGCGCTGGCTGGCGCTCAGTTATTTCACCTATTTCTTTAGCTACGGTATTTTTCTGCCCTTCTGGAGCGTCTGGCTCAAGGGTATCGGCCTGACTCCTGAGACCATCGGTGTCCTGCTGGGGGCCGGGCTGGTAGCGCGTTTCCTCGGCAGCCTGCTGATTGCCCCGCGCGTCAGCGATCCCTCCTTGCTGATCAAGGCCGTGCGTATTCTTGCTCTGCTGACGCTGGTCTTTGTTGCCTGCTTCTGGGTCAGCCACCAGTTTGCCTGGCTGATGGTGGTGATGGTCGGCTTTAACCTGTTCTTCTCACCGCTGGTACCGCTAACGGATGCCCTGGCGAACACCTGGCAAAAGCAGATCACCATGGACTATGGCCGCGTGCGCCTGTGGGGCTCTATTGCCTTTGTGATAGGTTCCGCGCTGGTGGGCAAACTGGTCAGCCTTTACGATTACCGCGCCATTCTCGCCCTGCTGAGTATCGGTATTGCCTCAATGCTGCTGGGCATGCTGCTGCGACCGTCGGTGATGCCGCAAGGGGAAAGTCGCCATCAGGAGAGCGCGGGCTGGCCCGCGTGGCGGAGCCTGGTTGCACAGAGCTGGCGTTTTCTGGCGTGTGTCTGTCTGCTTCAGGGGGCACATGCGGCGTACTATGGCTTCAGCGCCATCTACTGGCAGGGAGCGGGATATTCTGCCTCTGCAGTGGGCTATCTTTGGTCGCTGGGCGTGGTGGCCGAAGTCATTATTTTCGCCCTGAGCAAGAAGCTGTTTCGACGCTTTGGCGCACGTGACCTGCTGCTGCTTTCCGCCGTGTGCGGCGTGGCGCGCTGGGGGATTATGGGCTGGACGACCGATCTGCCGTGGCTGATTGTGGCGCAAATCCTTCACTGCGGCACCTTTACAGTGTGCCATCTGGCGGCCATGCGCTATATCGCAGCGCGCGAGGGCGGAGACGTTATTCGCCTGCAGGCCGTCTATTCGGCGGTCGCGATGGGGGGCAGTATCGCGATCATGACGGTCTTTGCGGGGTTCCTCTACCAGCATCTGGGGCATGGGGTTTTCTGGGTGATGGCGCTGGTCGCCTTACCCGCCATCGTTGTTCGTCCTAAAGTGGCCGCTCGCGCCTCGCTATGATTCCAGCATGGCGCGAATATGTTCTTGCTGCTGCGCGTTCAATGTCTCAACGGCATGTATCAGCGGCGGCGAGAACAGCGGCAGGACGGTAGGGTAGGGGGTGATAACCAGCGCGGCTTCGCGCGGTGCCCCCTCTTTCTGGAAAGCCTGCAGCGTCAGATAGCGAATGTTGAGCGGCAGCAGCGTCAGCTCGCGAAGCTGCTGTTCAATCAGATCCTCGGTGGCTTTATCGTCTCCCGTCAGCAGGATCACCTGTTTTTCGTGCAGATCGGTCTCCTGCATCAGCCAGGCACCGAAAATCACCGCGACAAGACTCATCTCTTCATCTGAAAAACGCAGCCCAAACTCCGCCTCCAGCTCAAACAGCGCTTCCTTTGTGGTGCGTAAGAGCCGGGGATAGAGGCGATGGATCTCCTCCGGCAGGCTATTGTCGATGCCGATCTCAAACAGCGAGCGGTCCAGCGCCTGAGCCAGATGGATATATAGCTGATCGGTCAGCCCTTGTTCATCGCTGAAGTTCATCCCGGTCTGCGAGCGAAAACGGGCGACCATGCGCACGATGGCCCGACGCAAGCGCTGATCCTGCTGGTGTTTATCGAGCACCGGATCGGGCGTGCGGAGCATCATAAACAGCAGCGCCAGAAACAGCTGTTCATCCCCGTGCGCACCCTGCGGCACGCGACGTCTCCAGTGACGCACGATCTCCTGGGCCGTAAAATACTCCCCTCTCGACTGGGTCCAGCTGCGCTGAACGTGAGAAAACTGCGGCGTATTCCCGAGCTGGTGCTGAATAAGACAGTATTGCAGATAGAGCTGTAAAAACTGGACGTCGCGGCATTCAAACTGGCGCTGCAGCTTGCGGGAGCAGAAGCCGATCAGCGCCCGCAGGTTCGCATCATCGTAAAGCGGCCGCGCAATGCCGTGTTGTTTAAGCGCGGTTTTTAATGCGGGGGTAAACTGGTGCGAGACAAACTGCGGGCAAAGCCGCAGCGCCCGGCGCAGCCAGTGCAGCAGGCATAAACGCTGATTCAGGGCTGTGCCTTCAATCCGGTAGCTGCCGTCGTGGTGCGTGACGATGTCCAGCCGGTGATAGCGCTGGATTTCATCGCGCGTCTCGGCTATATCTTGCCGTGCCATCGCGTCGTCCACCCCGTTGGCAGCAATTATGCTCTGTGCGGTGACGGCAGCATCGGGCAGGTAAAGCATCAAAAGCACCTGGCAGCGGCGCTGCGAACTGGAAAGCACAGATGGAATTTCAAGCGTCGTCATCATCTGTCGGGTATCCAGTGTGAATGTTTGATAAGAATAGCTAAAGGATGAGCGCTGAAAAGCGCGCCGGCAGGCCTTTCACTCAGGATTGCTGGGGAACATCACAGAATTTTTGACGTGAGGAATTGATGCAAACAGTTAAACAAAGTGCGATGGCGTTATTTTTGGCGGTTATCAGCTTCACCGCCAGCGCACATCCTCACAGTTTTATTGACCTCCAGACCGAGCTGGTTACCGACGGCACGCAGCTGAGCGGCCTGAAGATGCGCTGGACGATGGATGAAATCACCTCGGCCGATCTGCTCTATGATGCGGGAAACGCGAAGCCCGGCGATGAAATCTGGAAAAAGCTGGCGGCGGAAGTGATGGCCAACGTGCTCGGCCAGCACTACTTCACGGAATTCTGGCACAACGGGCAGAAGGTCAAATTTCTGAACCGGCCAACGGAATACGGTATGACGCGTGACGGGCATCAGGCGGTGCTGACGTTTGTGCTTCCGCTGGCGCATCCGCAGCCGCTGGCGGGGCAAACGTACCGCTTTTCTACCTTTGATCCTACCTACTATGTCGACATGCGCTATGACAAAGACGGCGACGTACGGCTGCCGGACGCTCTGCAAAAAAACTGCAAAATTGGCGTTCATACCCCGAAGCCCAGCGAAGAGATGCTGAACTTTGCGGTCTCACTCGACAAGGACGATGCCCCACCCGAGGATATGGAATTGGGTAAACAGTTCGCACAGGAGGTGACGTTACAATGTCAGTGATCTCCTCTCCGGTTCGGAAACCTCGCCGCTGGCTGCATCTCTGGCCGCTGGCGCTCTTTTTGCTGTTAGCGGTTTGCGGCGCGCTGTGGCTGTGGCAGGCCTGGCCGCAGGTCATGATGAAAAGCATTATCTGGCAGCGTGAAGTCAACCAGCAGATGAGCGGACTGCTGAAGGCGGTGGCGGAGAACCCGACCAAAGCGGGCGGATCCCTGCTGGCGTTCAGTTTTGTCTATGGCGTTCTGCACGCGCTGGGGCCGGGGCACGGCAAAATCGTGATTACGACCTGGCTCGCCACCCATCCGTCAAAGCTGAAATCGAGCATCGGCCTGACGCTGGCCTCCTCGCTGCTACAGGGCGGCGTGGCGATTGCGCTGGTCGTTGTTGTGCTTTCACTTTTGCAGCTTCCGGCGCGCCAGCTGCACATGAGCAGCTTCTGGCTGGAGAAAGGGAGCTACGCGCTGGTGGGCGTGCTGGGGCTGATCCTCTGCTGGCGGGCGCTGAAAAAGCTGCGCGTGCTGCTGCAAAAACCGACATTCAAAGCCTTTACGCCGCACCACGTTCATGATGAACACTGCGGCTGCGGACATCAGCATTTACCCACGCAGGAACAATTACAGAACGGCGACGACTGGCGCGCGCGGCTGATGATTGTTCTCTCGATGGGCATGCGCCCGTGTTCGGGGGCCATCATGGTGCTGCTGTTCAGTAAGGTGATTGGCGTGTTTGGCTGGGGAATGCTCTCTGCGCTGGCGATGGCGGCAGGAACGTCTCTCACCATTTCGTCTTTAGCGCTGCTGGTTCACAGCTTCCGTCAGCTGGCGGTCAGACTGAGCGGCAATAAAACGCCGGTGCTGTGGCGGCAGGTAGGGTGGACAACGCTTGCGCTGGCGGGCGGAGTGATTCTGCTGGTGGCGGCAGTGACGATGTGGATGAGCGCGGTGCCGGTGGGAAGGGGATTGCGGCCTTTCTAGCGTACTGAGGGATTTTGTAGGCCCGGTAAGCGTAGCGCCACCGGGCTTAACTAACTGGATTAACGCTTCAGCGCATCGCTCAGTTCATCACGCATGTTTGCCAGCATGGCTTTAACAACGCGTGGGTTACCTGCAACGACGTTGCCGGTAGACATATAGTTATGGCCGCCGGTGAAATCACACACGATGGCGCCTGCTTCACGTGCGATCAGCTCGCCCGCAGCAAAGTCCCACGGCTTCAGCGACAGCTCGAAGTAACCGTCAACGCGGCCGGTCGCCACGTAGGCCAGATCCAGCGCGGCAGAACCGGTGCGGCGGAAGTCAGCGCATTCGGTGAACAGTTTGCCCAGGATATTCATATAGGTGGTCGCGTGCTGTTTCGCCTTGAACGGGAAACCGGTCGCCAGAATGGTGCCGTCCAGATCGCGTGCGTTGCTGCAGCGCAGACGGTAGCCGTTCAGCTGTGCGCCCTGACCGCGGGTCGCGGTGAACAGTTCGTTACGCATTGGATCGTAAACAACGGCGACTTCAGTACGGCCTTTAATGCGTACTGCGATAGACACAGAGAAGTGTGGCAGGCGTTTAACAAAGTTGGTGGTGCCATCCAGTGGATCGATAACCCATTGAACATCCTGATCGGTACCTTCATGTTCACCGCTTTCTTCGGTGATGATGGTGTGCTGCGGGTAAGATTTGCGGATCGTTTCGATAATAATCGCTTCTGCGGCTTTATCGACGTTAGTCACGAAATCATTGCTGCCTTTCTGGCTGGTTTCTACGGAGTCTGGCGTTTCGTAGTGTTTGGCAATTACATTACCCGCCTTGCGCGCTGCGCGCACGGCGATGGTCAGCATCGGATGCATCGGTCTCTCTCACTGGATGTTAAAGAACAGGAAAATCGGCGCAGAGTATAGCAGTGGGATCGGATTATGTCTCCCGTTTATGATAATATGCCGGAATATTCTTCAGACGCTGAATTCAGACATTAAAAATTATGCTGCAAAACATTCGAATCGTGCTGGTCGAAACATCGCACACCGGCAACATGGGCTCCGTTGCCCGCGCTATGAAAACCATGGGCTTAACGAACCTGTGGCTGGTTAATCCGCTGGTGAAACCTGACTCGCAGGCTATCGCCCTGGCGGCCGGTGCCAGCGACGTGATCGGCAACGCTCAGATCGTCGATACCCTTGACGAAGCGCTGGCCGGCTGCAGCCTCGTTGTCGGGACCAGCGCGCGTTCACGCACGCTGCCGTGGCCGATGCTGGATCCGCGCGAATGCGGCCTGAAAAGCGTCTCAGAAGCGGAGCAGGCACCGGTTGCGCTGGTGTTTGGCCGCGAGCGCGTTGGCCTGACCAACGACGAGCTGCAGAAGTGCCACTATCACGTCGCCATCGCGGCGAACCCGGAATACAGCTCGCTGAACCTGGCGATGGCGGTGCAGGTTATCGCCTATGAGGTGCGTATGGCGTGGCTGGCGACGCAGGAGAAACCGGTCGAACAGAAAGAAGAGACGGCCTACCCGCTGGTGGACGATCTTGAGCGCTTCTATGGTCATCTGGAGCAGACGCTGCTCTCAACCGGCTTTATTCGTGAAGGTCACCCGGGCCAGGTGATGAACAAGCTGCGCCGTATGTTTACCCGCGCTCGCCCGGAAAGCCAGGAGCTGAACATCCTGCGCGGGATTCTGGCGTCGATTGAGCAGAAGAATAAAGAGTAGTGTCGATTTCCCCCTCTCCCCGCGGGAAAGGGCTAGGGTGAGGGCATCAGACCGCACCTGGGTTATGAAGGCACGGAACGTTAAATACCTGACTAAAACAGTCAAGTAAATAGTTGACCATTTTAGTCAGGAATGTCAGACTTGGCCCTGCTATGCAATACCCCCATTTTACAATAAAAAACCCCGGGCAGGGGCGAGTTTGAGGTTAAGTAAGACATGAGACTGACATCTAAAGGGCGTTATGCCGTGACCGCGATGCTGGACGTTGCGCTCAACTCCGAAGCGGGCCCGGTTCCGTTGGCTGATATTTCTGAACGACAAGGGATCTCCCTCTCTTACCTGGAACAGCTGTTCTCCAGACTGCGTAAAAATGGACTGGTTTCCAGCGTTCGTGGCCCAGGCGGTGGTTATCTGCTGGGTAAAGACGCGGGCAGTATTGCAGTTGGTGAAGTGATTAGCGCAGTTGACGAATCCGTTGACGCGACCCGTTGCCAGGGTAAAGGCGGCTGCCAGGGCGGCGATAAGTGCCTGACCCACGCGCTGTGGCGCGATCTGAGCGACCGTCTCACCGGCTTCCTGAACAATATCACCCTGGGTGAACTGGTCAACAACCAGGAAGTTCTGGATGTCTCTGGTCGTCAGCACGGTCAGGATTCCCAACGCAGCACCCGCGCGCAGGACGCTATCGACGTCAAACTGCGCGCGTAATAAAACGATAAAGATTTCAGAATCAGGCCGGGGCGGTCACGCCCCGCGTACTCGGTCGTACATCCAGCCGGTTGCCTGATTCCTTGCATTGAAGCGATGTACGGAGTTTAAAGAGCAATGAAATTACCGATTTATCTCGATTACTCCGCAACCACGCCGGTGGACCCGCGTGTTGCCGAGAAAATGATGCAGTGTCTGACCCTGGACGGAAACTTTGGTAACCCAGCTTCCCGTTCACACCGTTTTGGCTGGCATGCTGAAGAGGCGGTTGATATCGCCCGTAATCAGATTGCCGACCTGGTGGGTGCCGACCCGCGTGAGATTGTATTCACCTCCGGTGCGACCGAATCCGACAACCTGGCGATCAAAGGTGCAGCCAACTTTTATCAGAAAAAAGGCAAGCACATCATCACCAGCAAAACCGAACACAAAGCCGTGCTGGATACCTGCCGCCAGCTGGAGCGTGAAGGGTACGAAGTGACTTACCTGGCGCCACAGAGCAACGGGATCATCGACCTGAAAGAGCTCGAAGCGGCCATGCGTGATGACACCATTCTGGTTTCCATCATGCACGTTAACAACGAAATCGGCGTCGTTCAGGACATCGCAACCATCGGCGAAATGTGCCGCGCGCGCGGTATCATCTATCACGTTGACGCGACCCAGAGCGTGGGCAAACTGCCTATCGATCTGAGCCAGCTGAAAGTGGACCTGATGTCCTTCTCCGGCCACAAAATTTATGGCCCGAAAGGGATCGGCGCGCTGTACGTTCGTCGTAAACCGCGTATCCGCATCGAAGCACAGATGCACGGCGGCGGTCACGAGCGCGGCATGCGTTCCGGCACTCTGCCTGTTCACCAGATCGTGGGCATGGGCGAAGCGTACCGCATTGCAAAAGAAGAGATGGAAACCGAGATGGCGCGCCTGCGCACGCTGCGTAACCGTCTGTGGGACGGCGTGAAAGATATGGAAGAAGTGTATCTGAACGGCGATCTCGAGCAGGGCGCACCGAACATCCTCAACGTCAGCTTCAACTATGTTGAAGGCGAATCGCTGATCATGGCGCTGAAAGACCTGGCCGTTTCTTCCGGTTCTGCCTGTACGTCTGCAAGCCTGGAGCCATCCTACGTGCTGCGCGCGCTGGGCATGACCGACGAGCTGGCACACAGCTCTATCCGTTTCTCTTTAGGTCGTTTCACTACCGAAGAAGAGATTGACTACACCATCAAGCTGGTTCGCAACTCCATCGGCCGTCTGCGCGACCTTTCTCCACTGTGGGAAATGTTCAAGCAGGGCGTGGATCTGAACAGCATTGAATGGTCACATCACTAATCGGTACATAAGGAGAATTCAATCATGGCATACAGCGAAAAAGTCATCGATCATTACGAAAACCCGCGCAACGTTGGCTCTTTTGACAACAGCGACGAATCTGTCGGTAGCGGCATGGTTGGCGCACCGGCGTGTGGCGACGTGATGAAGTTGCAGATTAAAGTCAACAATGAAGGTATCATTGAAGACGCGCGCTTCAAGACCTACGGCTGCGGTTCTGCTATCGCGTCCAGCTCCCTGGTCACCGAATGGGTGAAGGGCAAGTCCCTGGACGAAGCACAGGCAATCAAGAACACCGATATTGCTGAAGAACTCGAACTGCCACCGGTGAAAATTCACTGTTCAATTCTGGCAGAAGACGCGATCAAAGCCGCCATTGCGGACTATAAAAGCAAACGTGAAGCAAAATAATTGAGGTTTGAGTATGTCGATTACCCTTAGCGACAGCGCTGCCGCGCGAGTAAGCTCTTTTCTGGCGAACCGTGGTAAAGGCTTTGGCCTGCGACTGGGCGTACGTACCTCCGGCTGTTCTGGTATGGCTTACGTACTGGAGTTTGTTGATGAACCGGCGTCTGATGATACTGTGTTTGAAGACAAGGGCGTGAAGGTGGTGGTCGATGGCAAAAGCCTGCAATTCCTCAACGGCACTCAGCTGGACTTCGTTAAAGAAGGCCTGAACGAAGGGTTCAAATTCACGAACCCGAACGTCAAAGACGAGTGTGGTTGCGGCGAAAGCTTCCACGTTTAACCGCGCGTCATCCGAAACCCCACCGTGGCTTACCCGCTGCGCGTGGGGTTTGTTCTAACAGGCTACCCCTGAGATTGTTATGGATTATTTCACTCTCTTCGGACTACCCGTTCAATACCCGATTGATCTCCAGGCGCTGACGATCCGTTTTCAGGATCTTCAGCGTCAGTATCATCCGGATAAATTCGCCAGTGGTACTCAGGCAGAACAGCTGGCTGCGGTATCGCACTCTGCGACCATCAACCAGGCCTGGCAGACGCTGCGCCATCCGCTGGCGCGTGCAGAATATCTGCTCTCGCTCCACGGTTTCGATCTGGCGAGCGAACAGCATACCGTGCGCGACACCGCGTTTCTGATGGAACAGCTGGAGCTTCGCGAAGAGCTGGATGAGATTGAACAGGCCAAAGACGAAGCGCGTCTGGAAAGCTTCATCACGCGCGTGAAGGGCATGTTCGATACCCGCCATCAGCAGATGGTGGAACAACTGAACAACGAGACCTGGGACGCGGCGGCAGACACTGTGCGCAAACTCCGTTTTCTCGATAAACTGCGAAGCAGTGCTGAACAACTCGAAGAAAAGCTGCTCGATTTTTAATTTCGGAAGCAATTATGGCCTTATTACAAATTAGTGAGCCTGGCTTAAGTGCCGCACCGCACCAGCGTCGTCTGGCGGTGGGTATCGATCTGGGCACCACCAATTCCCTTGTGGCGACCGTGCGCAGCGGCCAGGCGGAAACGCTGGCCGACGAGCAGGGCCGCCATCTGCTGCCTTCCGTGGTCCACTACCAGCAGCAGGGTCACGCGGTCGGCTATGACGCCCGCGCCAACGCCGCGCGCGATCCGGCCAACACCATCAGCTCCGTAAAGCGCATGATGGGCCGCTCGCTGGCCGATATTCAGACCCGCTATCCGCATCTGCCGTATCAGCTGCAGGCCAGTGAAAACGGCCTGCCGATGATTGCGACCGCGGCCGGTCTGCTGAACCCGATTCGCGTTTCCTCCGACATCCTCAAAGCGCTGGCCGCGCGCGCTACGGCGACGCTCGGCGGCGATCTGGACGGCGTAGTCATCACCGTTCCGGCCTATTTTGACGATGCACAGCGTCAGGGCACCAAAGACGCTGCGCGTCTGGCGGGCCTGCACGTGCTGCGCCTTCTGAACGAACCGACGGCGGCGGCGATTGCCTACGGCCTCGACTCCGGTCAGGAAGGGGTCATTGCGGTTTACGATCTCGGCGGCGGTACCTTTGATATCTCGATCCTGCGCTTAAGCCGCGGGGTATTTGAAGTGCTGGCGACCGGCGGGGATTCCGCACTGGGCGGCGATGACTTCGACCATCTGCTGGCGGACTACATTCGCGAGCAGGCGGGCATCAGCGATCGCAGCGATGCGCGCGTGCAGCGTGAACTGCTGGATGCGGCCATCGACGCTAAAATCGCCCTTAGCGATGCGCAGACGGTTACCGTAAATGTTGCGGGCTGGCAGGGTGAGATCGCCCGCGACCAGTTCAGCGATCTGATTGCCCCGCTGGTGAAACGCACCCTGCTGGCCTGCCGTCGCGCATTGAAAGATGCGGGCGTTGAGGCGAACGAGGTGCTGGAAGTGGTCATGGTGGGCGGTTCGACCCGCGTGCCGCTGGTGCGCGAGCGCGTGGGCGAATTCTTTGGCCGCACGCCGCTGACCTCCATCGACCCGGACAAAGTAGTTGCCGTGGGCGCCGCTATCCAGGCCGATATTCTGGTCGGCAACAAGCCGGACAGCGAAATGCTGCTGCTGGACGTCATCCCGCTGTCGCTCGGGTTAGAAACCATGGGCGGCCTGGTAGAGAAAGTGATCCCGCGTAACACCACTATTCCGGTGGCGCGCGCGCAGGAGTTCACGACCTTCAAAGACGGTCAGACCGCGATGTCCATCCACGTAATGCAGGGCGAGCGCGAGCTGGTGCAGGACTGCCGCTCTCTGGCGCGCTTTGCGCTGCGCGGCATCCCGGCGCTGCCTGCGGGCGGGGCGCATATTCGCGTTACCTTCCAGGTGGACGCCGACGGTCTGCTGAGCGTCACGGCGATGGAAAAATCCACCGGCGTGGAATCGTCCATTCAGGTGAAGCCGTCCTACGGCCTGACCGATGGCGAAATCGCCTCCATGATTCAGGACTCAATGAGCTACGCCGAGCAGGATGTGAAGGCGCGTATGCTGGCTGAACAGAAAGTTGAAGCCGCCCGCGTGCTGGAAAGCCTGAACGGCGCGCTCGCTGCCGATGCCGCGCTGTTAAGCGCCGCTGAGCGCCAGGTGATTGACGACGCTGCCGCGCGCTTAAGCGCAGTAGCAGAAGGCAATGACGCTGACGCAATAGAAGAAGCCATTAAAAACGTTGATAAACAAACCCAGGACTTTGCTGCTCGCCGCATGGACAAATCTGTCCGCGTCGCGCTGAAAGGCCAGTCCGTGGACGAGGTTTAATATGCCAAAGATTGTTATTTTGCCTCATGCGGACCTCTGTCCGGATGGCGCTGTTCTGGAAGCGAAGACCGGTGAAACCATTCTCGATGTTGCCCTGCGTGCAGGTATCGAAGTGGAACACGCCTGTGAAAAATCCTGTGCCTGCACCACCTGCCACTGCATCGTGCGTGAAGGTTTTGACTCTCTCGCCGAGAGCACCGAAGACGAAGACGACATGCTGGATAAAGCATGGGGTCTGGAGCCTGACAGCCGCCTGAGCTGCCAGGCCGCGGTGACCGATGAAGATCTGGTCGTGGAATTCCCACGCTACACCATCAACCACGCACGCGAGCATTGATATGGGACTTAAGTGGACAGACAGCCGCGAAATCGGCGAAGCGCTCTACGACGCGAACCCGGATCTCGATCCGAAGACCGTACGATTCACCGACATGCACCAGTGGATCTGCGATTTAGAGGATTTCGACGACGATCCAAACGCATCCAATGAAAAAATTCTGGAGGCGATTCTGTTAGTCTGGTTAGATGAAGCAGAATAATTTCCACGTCATGCTTCACGTTGCCGATGCGTTGGCTGCGCTTGTTCACCCCGGTCACAGAGTTATCTCTGCTCCCGGGGATTCACTCGCTTGCCGCCTCCCTGCAACGCGAATCATTTAGTGGAAAGAGACTCTATGGGCTGCCTTCAGGCGGCCCGTTTGCTAATAAGGATAAATAAAATGACCGAAGCGATGAAGATTACGCTCTCTACGCAGCCAGCCGATGCGCGCTGGGGCGAGAAAGCCACCTACAGCATCAACAACGACGGCATTACCCTGCACCTGACGGGCAACGATGATTTGGGCCTGATCCAGCGCGCCGCGCGTAAAATTGACGGCCTGGGCATTAAGCATGTGTCCCTGGAAGGCGAAGGCTGGGATACCGACCGCAGCTGGGCATTCTGGGCTGGCTACAAAGGGCCGAAAGGCACCCGCAAAATTGAGTGGGCAAACCTTGACGCTGCCGGTCAAAAAGAGCTGGAAAGCCGCCTGCAAATCATCGACTGGGTGCGTGACACCATCAACGCCCCGGCGGAAGAGCTTGGTCCTGAGCAGCTGGCGCAGCGCGCGGTTGACCTGCTGTGCGGCGTGGCGGGCGACAAGATGTCCTACCGCATTACCAAAGGTGAAGATCTGCGCGAGCAGAATTACATGGGTATCCACACCGTGGGCCGTGGTTCTGAGCGTCCTCCGGTCCTGCTGGCGCTGGATTACAACCCAACCGGCGATAAAGCGGCGCCGGTCTTTGCCTGCCTGGTGGGTAAAGGTATCACCTTCGATACCGGCGGCTACAGCCTGAAGCAGAGCGCGTTCATGGACTCCATGAAGTCCGACATGGGCGGCGCGGCAACTATCACCGGCGCGCTGGCGTTCGCCATCACCCGCGGTCTGAACAAGCGCGTGAAGCTGTATCTGTGCTGCGCGGACAACATGGTGAGCGGTAACGCCTTCAAGCTGGGCGACATCATTCGCTATCGCAACGGCAAAAACGTCGAAGTGATGAACACCGACGCCGAAGGCCGCCTGGTGCTGGCCGATGGCCTGATCGACGCGTCTGCGCAGAAGCCAGAGCTGATTATTGACATGGCGACCCTGACCGGCGCGGCAAAAACCGCTCTGGGCAACGACTACCACGCGCTCTTCAGCTTTGACGACAAGCTGGCCGCTCGCCTGCTGGCAAGCGCCGCTGCCGAAAACGAACCGTTCTGGCGTCTGCCGCTGGCCGAGTTCCACCGCAGCCAACTGCCGTCCAACTTTGCCGAGCTGAACAACACCGCGAGCGCGGCGTACCCTGCGGGTGCAAGCACGGCGGCAGGCTTCCTGTCCCACTTCGTTGAGAATTATCACGAAGGCTGGCTGCACATCGACTGCTCCGCAACCTACCGTAAAGCGGCGGTTGAGCAGTGGTCCGCTGGCGCGACCGGTCTGGGCGTGCGTACCGTGGCGAACCTGCTGACGGCTGAGTAATCTTTATTGCCCTCACCCTAACCCTCTCCCTTGAGGGAGAGGGCCGGGGTGAGGGGAAATGCATCATCTGGAATTGTTATGTCCGAAACCAAAAACGAATTAGAAACCCTGCTGGAGCAGGCGGCGACCGAGCCCGCCCACCGTCCGGCATTTTTCCGCACGCTGCTGGAATCCACCGTCTGGGTGCCGGGAACCGCGGCGGAAGGTGAGCAGGTTGTAGAAGACAGCGCGCTGGATTTGCTGCACTGGGAGAAAGACGACGGCACGTCGGTGATCCCGTTCTTTACCTCGCTGGAAGCTCTGCAGGAAGCGGTAGAAGACGAACAGGCGTTCGTGGTGATGCCGGTGCGTACCCTGTTTGAAATGACGCTGGGCCAGACGCTGTTCCTTAACGCGAAGCTGCCGACCGGGAAAGAGTTTACGCCGCGTGAAATCAGCCATCTGATAGGCGAAGAGGGCAACCCGCTCAGCACCCAGGAAGTGCTGGAAGGGGGCGAAACGCTGCTGCTGTCTGAAGTGGCCGAGCCGCCCGCGCAGATGATTGATTCCCTGACGACGCTGTTCAAAACCCTGAAACCGGTTAGACGCGCGTTTCTCTGCTCCATTAAAGAGCGTGCGGACGAGCAGCCGGTGCTGCTGATTGGTATTGAGGCGGACGGCGATATCGACGACATCATTCAGGCGGCGGGAAGCGTGGCGACCGACACGCTGCCGGGCGACGAGCCGATTGATATCTGCCAGGTGAAGAACGGTGAAAAGGGCATCAGCCACTTTATTACCGAGCACATCACCCCGTTCTACGAGCGTCGCTGGGGCGGCTTCCTGCGCGATCTCAAAACCAACCGCATCATCTGATTACGGCGGGGTGATATTCACCCCGTTGCTTCCAGCAGCAGTAAATCCATCAGCAGCACCAGATTCGACTCAAACGACGTCACCCCCGCGGCTTCGGCGGCGAAGTGTACCGCTTCGTCATAGAGGGCAAAATGCACGTCCGCCATCCCCGCCAGCGTATTGGCCGAGGCGCGGGTAAACGCGACAATCGTCATACCGACGTTTTTGGCAATCCGCGCTTTATCCAGCACCTGCTCGGTTTCGCCGCTGCGCGAGACGGCAATAAACACCTGATAGCGTGAGGCGTTGCTGAGGAAAATATTCCGGCTGTCTCCCGGCCCGGAGATAAACGCCGTTTTGCCCAGCACCTGCAGCTTCTTGGTCAGGTACTCCGCAAACAGATAGGAAAAACCAGCCCCGTAGAGAAAGAAGCTCTCTTTCTGGCGCAGCAGGTCGGCAAACTGCTGGCGCTTCTCCTGCGTGACCCACTGGAAGGTGTGCTGATAGTTGGCGATAAACTGATTAAACAGCACCGGGAGTTCTGGAAGGGAGGGCGCCTGGGCGGCAATATGCGGCGTGTCGGAGAGCAATTGCTTGCAGTGCCAGATAAACTCGCTAAAGCCGCTAAACCCCAGCTTCTGACACAGCCGCATGATGGTGGCGGTGGAAACAAATGTCGCCTGCGCCAGCTCTCGCACCGTGATGTTGCCCACCAGCATCGGGTGCTCCGTGAGGTGGGCGAGGACGCGATACTCCGCGCGGGTCAGCGACGCACCGCGCGTTAACAGCGTGACCAGGCGGTTATCCATTATTTCGCGGGTTCGACAGGCAGATCGTCCCGCGCACCCCATTCGCTCCAGGCACCGTCGTAAAGCGTGACGTCGTTTACGCCAAGCGTGGCGAACGCCAGGATCACCACGCAGGCCGTTACGCCGGAGCCGCAGCTGGCAATAATCGGACGATGTAAATCAACGCCAGCACGGTCAAAAATAGCCCGCAGCTCGTCGGTGGTTTTCAGCTCGCCCTCAAACACCAGATCGCCCCACGGCACGTTCAGCGCCCCCGGAATATGTCCGCGCTTCAGCCCTGGACGCGGTTCATCCGCTTCGGCATTGAAGCGCGGAGCAGGACGGGCATCGACGATTTGCGCCGTTTTTTCATGGCTCACGACCAGCACGTCGGTGAGGCGTTTTACCACGTGCGCGTCGAACGTGGCGTCGAACTCGCCTTCCGGAAGCGTCACGTCACCCTGCTGGAGCGGCAGCTCGTCGCGCTTCCAGCCCGCCAGCCCGCCCGCTAGAATCGAGACTTTTTCCACGCCGAAGTTCTTCAGCATCCACCACGCGCGCGGGGCGGAGAAGAGGTTACCTTCATCATAGACAACAAGGTGTTTGTCTTTGCTGACGCCCAGCTCGCGCATCGCCACAGAAAACGCTTCCGGGCGCGGCAGCATGTGCGGCAGGGGAGAGTTGCGATCGGAGAGGGCTTCGATATCAAAAAATACCGCGCCAGGCAGATGCCCTGCACGGTATTCACCGGGCACGTCGCGATGCTCTTGCCCCGGCGGGGCCATACGCGCGTCAATTATCTGAACTTCCGGATCGTCACCGTGCTCAATCAGCCAGTCGGCGGCGACAAAATATGAGGTGGACATGGGTTGCCTCCATTCTTTTCCGTAAAAAAGGATTGTCGGTGTTTTTTCTGACACCGACAAGCAAACCACGTTCAACTCGCGAGCAAGCCCCTATTTTTTCACCGTTTCGCCGTCCTGCCAGGCTTTTTGCAGCGCAGGCCAGTAGTCGCGGTTGGCCTCGATCATCTCATCAAGAATCGCTTTCGCGTGTTCCATGGTCGGCACGGTGCGGTTGAGGGTAAACGCCTGCAGGGCTTTCTCATAGCTCCCCTCGATGGTCGCTTCCACCAGCAGCTGCTCAGACGCAAGCTGCTGTTGCAAAAGGGTCTGATGGAACAGCGGCACCTGACCGACGCGAATCGGTTCCGGGCCTTCGGAGGTGATATAAGCGGGCACTTCCACCACCGCATCGTAAGGCAGGTTGGTAATCGCCCCGCGGTTTTCCACCATCACCAGATGGCGGCTTCGCAGGTTAAAGGCCAGCGAGCAGGCGACATCGACGATAAACTCGCCGTGGACGCCCACGTGGAAGGCGTCCGGCAGGATCCCGGTGCGCTTGTATTCTTCGGCAGCGGCGAACAGCTTTTTCTCGCGCCCGTCCATGACTTCATTGGCGCGGGTATAGTCCGGGTTCTGATGCTCGACGATCTGGTTCGGCATCAGGTAGTACTGCAGGTACGGGTTCGGCAGATACTCCGGGAAGTTGTCCATGATCGGCTTAATGTTGCGCCAGGTCTTTACCCATGATGGATCGGAATGCTGCGGATCGGTTTTGGCCGCATCTTCCGTCAGCAGGCCAAACTTCGCGATATGCTTACGCAGCTCGGGAAGCTTGTCTTCGCCGTCCACCAGCACGCGGGTAAACCAGCCGAAGTGGTTCAGGCCGAAGTAGTCCACCTCCAGCCTGCGGCGATCGACACCCAGAATCGCCCCCATATTGCGCATCGCGGCCACCGGCATATCGCAGATGTTCAGCACCCGCGCATTTGGCCGCAGGCGGCGCACGCCCTCTGCGACGATCGCCGCCGGATTGGAGTAGTTCACGATCCAGGCTTTTTCGTGCGCGTAGCGATCGACCAGATCGATAAGCTCCACCATTGGCAGGATCGTGCGCAGCCCGTACGCCAGGCCGCCGGGCCCGCACGTTTCCTGCCCGACCACGCCGTGGCGCAGCGGGATCTTCTCATCCTGCTCGCGCATCTTGTACTGGCCGACGCGCATCTGGGCGAAGACGAAATGCGCGCCGCTGAACGCCACTTCCGGGTCACTGGTAACGGTGAAGTTGATGCTCTGGCTGTGGTCGCGAATGACCTTTTCGACGACGGGCGCAATGGTGTTCTGGCGCGCCTCGTCGATGTCATAAAGGCGGATTTCAGCCAGCGGGAAATCCTGCAGGCGCACCATCAGGCTTTTCACAATGCCCGGCGTGTAGGTGCTACCGCCGCCGGCAATCGACAGAATGAATGGGGGTGTAAACATCTTTAGCTCCTTTCAGAGAAACGTCTCAACGGCTTCTCGCATTTTTTTGACGTGCAGCCCGTAGACCACCTGAACGTTGTTACCTTGTTTGATAATCCCTTTCGCGCCGGTCGCCTTGAGCCGCGGCTCGTCGATAATGGCGACGTCCTTCACCGTGACGCGTAAGCGGGTGTAGCAGTTGTCCACCACCTCAATGTTTTCCCTGCCGCCCAGACCCGTCACGATGGATTCGCCCAGCCCGTCGTTATTGCCCTTCGCCTGGTACTCCTGCTTGCTGTAGAGGCGCGTCTCCCGATCGTCATCCTCACGGCCCGGCGTTTTCATGTTGAAGCGCAGGATCAGGAAGCGGAACACCACGAAGTAGAGGGCAAACATGATCATCCCGACCACGATGTACATCGGCCAGTTGGACTTCTCCGTGCCGAGCGGCAGGTTGTAGAGGATGAAGTCGATAATCCCGTTGGCGCCGATGGCGTGAACGCCCAGCAGCGAGAACAGCATCATGCCGATGCCGGTCAGCACCGCGTGCACCACGAACAGCAGCGGGGCGACGAACAGGAAGGAGAACTCAATCGGCTCGGTTACGCCGACCAGCAGCGAGGTCAGCGCCGCCGGGATCAGAATGGCTTTCGCAATGGCTTTACGCTCCGGCTTTGCGGTCATATACATCGCCAGGGCTGCGGCAGGCAGGCCGAACATCTTGCTGATGCCGCGCGCGTCCCACACCACGGTGCTGCTGAGCTGCTTCACGTCCGGGCAGGCCATCTCGGCGAAATAAATATTGCGCGCGCCCTGATAGGTTGCGCCGCACACCTCCTGCGTGCCGCCCAGCTCGGTATAGAGGAACGGGGTATAAACCAGATGGTGCAGGCTGGTGGGGACCAGAATACGTTCCAGGAAACCGTAGATTGCCACGCCAAACGGCCCGGAGCCTTTGATGGCCAGCGCCAGGGCGCTAATGCCGTGCTGGGCAAACGGCCACAGTTCACTCATCACCACGCCGAGCAGCATGGAGACGGGAAGCATGACGATGGCGACAAAACAGTGGCCGGAGTAAATCGCCATCGCGCCGTTAAACTGTACGCCGGAGTATTTGTTGTACAGATATCCGGAGAGCGCACCGGTCAGGATCCCGGCAAAAACGCCCATCTCCAGCACCTGCACGCCCAGCACCATGGTCTGCCCGGCCGCTTTCATCTGGGCAACTGGCGCCAGCGCGCCCTGCAGCTGCAGCGTGACGTTCATGGCGTTGATGAACACGATAAAGGTGACCAGGCCAATCAGTGCGGCATAGCCTTTATCACGCGTCGCCAGACCAATCGGGATACCGACGGCAAACACCAGCGCCAGGTTAACCAGCACCGACACGGCAGATTTCGCGATAAGCTGACCAGTATGCTGAATCAGAGGATGTCCAAGAAACGGCAGGTACTCTGCGAGATTACCGTTACCCAGCACGTTACCAAAGGCGATAAACAGACCGACGATCGGTAAGATAAGTACCGGTCCGTACAATGATTTTCCGAAATTTTGTAGGGCGTTCACGGCTCGTTTCATGGCTTTCTCTCTTTTTGAACCGCGCACTCGGGGTGCGTCATGGTCATAAAACTAGCAGTCTTCACGCGCGCATATCCAGCTATCTTCTTGTTTTAAAAACAAATGACTTGAAAGGTAACATGTGACGTTATGTGCTGTGATCGCGGTTCCATCACGGCGTAGCGACGTGATGCCATTCTGCGAGACGCTTTCCAGTTTTTAAAATTGGCCTTTTTGAATTAATGAAACTTGCGGATAATACTTATCCGGACGACGACCAACAGGCTCCATGGGCCAGGGATAAAGGATGAAACCGTTTCGCTTAGCCGCGCTTTCTCTTGCGCTGCTTACCACGTTTACGCTTGTCGGCTGTGATAACAGCGACGATAAACCCCAGGCTGCGGCTCCCGCGGCATCCACCGCATCGACACCGAAAGCCGCGGAAAAGCCCAACGCAGAAACGCTGGCTAAACTGGCCGCCCAGAGTCAGGGAAAAGCGCTGACGTTGCTGGATACCTCAGAAGTTCAGCTCGACGGTGCCGCCACGCTGGTGCTGACCTTTTCTGTTCCGCTAAATCCCGATCAGGATTTCAGCAAAACGGTGCATGTCGTGGATAAGAAAAGCGGCAAGGTTGACGGGGCGTGGGAACTTGCGCCTAACCTGAAAGAGCTTCGCCTGCGCCATCTGGAGCCTAACCGTAACCTGGTCGTCACCGTTGAACGTGACCTGCAGGCGCTGAACAAGGCGACGTTTGGCATTGATTATGAAAAAGCCCTGACCACCCGGGACATTGAACCCACCGTTGGTTTTGCCAGCCGCGGCTCGCTGCTGCCGGGTAAGGTGGTGGAAGGTCTGCCGGTGATGGCGCTCAACGTCAACAATGTCGATGTCAACTTTTACCGCGTGAAGCCGGAATCGCTGGCCTCCCTTGTCAGTCAGTGGGAGTACCGTAACTCGCTGACCAACTGGGAATCCGATAACCTGCTGAAGATGGCGGAGCTGGTTTACACCGGTCGATTCGATCTTAATCCGGCGCGCAATACGCGCGAAAAATTGCTGCTGCCCCTGAAGGATATTAAACCGCTCCAGCAGTCTGGCGTTTACATCGCGGTCATGAACCAGGCAGGGCACTACAACTACAGCAACGCCGCAACGCTCTTTACCTTAAGCGATATTGGTCTGTCCGCTCACCGTTACCATAACCGCCTGGATATTTTCACTCAGAGTCTGGAAAACGGTGCGGCGCAGTCCGGCGTGACCGTCACGCTGCTGAACGACAAAGGCCAGACTCTCGCTGAGGCGAAGAGCGATGCCGACGGTCATGCGAAGCTTGAAACGGACAAAGAAGCCGCGCTGATTCTGGCGAGCAAAGACGGCCAGACCACGCTGCTTGACCTCAAGCTTCCGGCGCTGGATCTGGCGGAGTTCGATATTGCCGGTAGCCCCGGCTACAGCAAGCAATTCTTCATGTTTGGCCCGCGCGATCTCTATCGTCCGGGTGAAACAGTGATCCTCAACGGCTTACTGCGCGACAGTGACGGTAAGCCGCTTCCCGATCAGCCCGTGAAGCTTGACGTGCTGCGCCCGGATGGACAGGTCGCGCGTACGATTGTCGTCAAGCCAGAGAATGGGCTCTATCGCTTTAACTATCCGCTGGACAGCGGAGCGCAGACCGGTATGTGGCATATCCGTGCCAACACGGGCGATAACCTGAAGCGCCTGTGGGACTTCCACGTCGAAGACTTCATGCCCGAGCGTATGGCATTGAACCTGAGCGGACAAAAATCGCCGGTTTCACCGCAGGATAACGTGGACTTTAACGTGGTGGGCTATTACCTGTATGGCGCACCGGCCAACGGTAATTCTCTGCAGGGCCAGCTTTTCCTGCGTCCGCTGCGTGACGCGGTGGCTGCGCTGCCGGGCTTCCAGTTTGGCGATATCGCCGAGGAGAACCTGAGCCGCAGCCTGGATGAAGTTCAGCTTACGCTGGATGAGCAGGGGCGTGGACAGGTTTCTACCGAAAGCCAGTGGAAAGAAGTGCACTCTCCGCTGCAGCTGATCCTGCAGGCCAGCCTGCTGGAGTCGGGCGGTCGTCCGGTGACGCGTCGCACCGAGCAGGCCATCTGGCCAGCGGCTGAGCTGCCGGGTATTCGCCCTCAGTTCGCCAGTAAAGCCGTTTACGACTACCGCACCGATACCACCGTCAACCAGCCGATTGTTGACGAGAACGGCAACGCCAGCTTCGACATTGTTTACGCCGATGCCAGCGGCGCGAAAAAAGCGGTGTCCGGTTTGCAGGTTCGTCTCATTCGTGAACGCCGTGACTACTTCTGGAACTGGTCTGAGAGCGAAGGCTGGCAGTCTCAGTTCGATCAGAAAGATCTGGTTGAAGGCGAGCAGGAGCTGACGCTCAAGGCCGACGAGACGGGTAAAGTCACCTTCCCGGTGGAGTGGGGCTCTTATCGTCTGGAGGTGAAAGCGCCTGATGAGATGGTCAGCAGCGTACGCTTCTGGGCGGGATACAGCTGGCAGGATAACAGCGACGGCACAGGGGCTGCACGCCCTGACCGCGTGACGCTGAAGCTGGATAAGCCAGCCTATCAGCCAGGCGATACCATCAACCTGCACATTGCCGCGCCGGCAGCAGGCAAGGGCTATGCGATGATTGAGTCCAGCGAAGGGCCGCTGTGGTGGAAAGAGATCGACGTACCGGCAAACGGGCTTGATCTCGCTATCCCGGTCGACAAAGCCTGGAAACGTCACGATCTCTACCTCAGCACGCTGGTGGTGCGTCCTGGTGATAAATCCAAATCCGCCACGCCGAAACGCGCGGTCGGCCTGCTGCATCTGCCGATGGGCGACGAAAATCGCCGTCTGAACATTGCGCTTGATAACCCACAGAAGATGCGTCCAAACCAGACGCTCTCAGTGAAGGTGAAAGCCAGCGTGAAAGAGGGGGCGGTGCCGCAGAAAGTGAATGTGCTTGTATCTGCGGTGGACAGCGGCGTGCTGAATATTACCGATTACGTTACGCCCGATCCGTGGCAGGCTTTCTTCGGTCAGAAGCGCTATGGCGCGGACATTTACGATATCTATGGCCAGGTCATCGAAGGGCAGGGCCGCCTGGCCGCGCTGCGCTTTGGTGGTGACGGTGATGAGCTTAAGCGCGGCGGTAAGCCGCCGGTGAACCACGTCACCATTATTGCCCAGCAGGCACAGCCGGTCACGCTGGATGCCAACGGAGAAGGCACGGTTGCGCTGCCGATAGGAGACTTCAACGGTGAGCTGCGTCTGATGGCGCAGGCCTGGACGGAGGACGATTTCGGCAGCAGTGAAAGCAAGGTTGTGGTGGCCGCGCCGGTCATTGCCGAGCTTAATACGCCGCGCTTCCTGGCAAGCGGAGATACCTCGCGGCTGACGCTGGATATCACTAACCTCACCGACCAGCCGCAAACGCTGAACGTCGCCCTGACCGCGACAGGAAAACTGTCGCTGGAAGGCGGGCAGCCGCAGCCGATTCAGCTGTCTCCTGGCGCACGCAACACCCTGTTTATTCCGGTGCGTGCGCTGGACGGTTATGGTGACGGTGAAGTGATCGCTCAGGTGACCGGCCTGCAGCTCCCGGGTGAGACCTTCGCCCCGCAGCAGAAGAGCTGGAAAATCGGCGTGCGTCCGGCATTCCCGGCGCAGACGGTGAATACCGGTGCCATGCTGAATCCCGGCGAGTCCTGGACCGCACCGGCGCAGCATAGTAACGGTTTCTCTCCTGCTACCCTGCAGGGACAGCTGCTGCTGAGCGGCAAACCACCGCTTAACCTGGCGCGCTATATTCGCGAACTGCAGGCGTATCCGTATGGCTGCCTGGAACAGACCACCAGTGGCCTGTTCCCGTCGCTCTACACCAACGCGGCGCAGCTGACTGCACTTGGCATCAAAGGCGACACCGATGATAAGCGCCGTGCGGCGATTGATATTGGCATCTCCCGTCTGCTGCAGATGCAGCGTGAAGACGGAGGTTTTGCGCTGTGGGATAAAAACGGCCCGGAAGAGTACTGGCTGACCGCCTACGTGACCGACTTCCTGGTGCGCGCGGGCGAGCAGGGTTACAGCGTACCTGCCGATGCGGTGAATAACGCCAATAACCGCCTGCTGCGCTACCTGCAGGATCCGGGAATGATGTCCATTCGCTACAGCGATGATACTCAGGCCAGCAAGTTCGCCGTGCAGGCCTATGCCGCGCTGGTGCTGGCACGTCAGCAAAAAGCGCCGCTGGGCGCGCTGCGTGAAATCTGGGATCGCCACGAGCAGGCGGCTTCCGGGTTGCCGCTGATGCAGCTGGGCATGGCGCTCAAGCTGATGGGCGATGCACCGCGCAGCCAGCAGGCGCTGGACCTGGCACTCAAAACGCCGCGTAACGACAGCAAAACCTGGATGGCCGATTACGGCAGCCAGCTTCGCGATAACGCTCTGATGCTCTCCCTGCTGGAGGAGTACAAGCTGCTGCCGGATGCGCAGAATACGCTGCTGAATGCTCTGTCTGAACAGGCCTTCAGCCAGCGCTGGCTGTCAACGCAGGAGAGCAATGCGCTGTTCCTGGCCGGACGTTCGCTGCAAACCTTGTCCGGTACATGGCAGGCGAAAACCTCTCTGTCTGAGACCGCATCTGGCGGCGATAAGTCACTGGTACAAAACGTGAGCGGCGACCAGCTTGGCGCGCTGCAGGTGACCAATACTGGCACGACTCCGCTGTGGGTGCGTCTGGACAGCACCGGCTATCCGGAATACGCGCCTCAGCCGAGCGCGAACGTGCTGCAGGTTGAACGTCATATCCTGGCAACCGACGGCAGCACTAAATCACTCTCTTCCCTGAAGAGCGGTGAGCTGGTGCTGGTGTGGCTGGAAGTTAAAGCCAGCCAGAACGTGCCGGATGCGCTGGTCGTGGATCTCCTCCCTGCGGGTCTGGAGCTGGAAAACCAGAACCTGGCAAGCAGCAGCGCCAGCCTGCAGGACAGCGGTAGCGAAGTACAGAACCTGCTCAGCCAGATGCAGCAGGCGGACATTCAGCATATGGAATTCCGCGACGACCGCTTTGTGGCCGCCGTGCCGGTAAATGAAGGTCAGCCAGTCACGCTGGTCTATCTGGCGCGCGCCGTGACGCCGGGAACCTATCAGGTGCCGGTCCCGATGGTGGAGTCTATGTACGTTCCGCAGTGGCGGGCAACGGGGGCGGCCAGCGGCCCGCTGATTGTTGTTCCGTAATATGCGAATGGCACGTCTGACACGCTCCCGCTGGCTATGGCTGGCGGGAGCGCTTCTCGTTTTATGGGGGCTGATTGTCGCCGCCGACCGCCTGTGGCCGTTGCCTCTGAAAGAGGTTAACCCCGCCCGGGTGGTGGTGGATGAGAAGGGCACGCCGCTCTGGCGTTTTGCCGATAGCGACGGTATCTGGCGCTACCCGGTTACCATTGAAGAGGTCTCTCCCCGCTACCTTGAGGCGCTGATCCAGTATGAAGATCGCTGGTTCTGGGATCACCCTGGCGTAAACCCGCTTTCTGTCCTGCGCGCTGCCTGGCAGGATCTCAGTTCTGGCAAAGTCGTCTCTGGCGGAAGCACGCTCACAATGCAGGTGGCACGCCTGCTGGACCCACATCCGCGCACCTTTGGCGGCAAAGTTCGTCAGCTCTGGCGGGCGATGCAGCTGGAGTGGCATCTTTCCAAGCGAGACATTCTCACCCTCTATCTCAACCGCGCTCCGTTTGGCGGCACGCTGCAGGGCGTCGGAGCGGCAAGCTGGACCTATCTTGGCAAACCGCCGTCGCAGCTCAGCTATTCCGAAGCGGCGCTGCTGGCGGTACTGCCGCAGGCACCCAGCCGCTTGCGTCCGGACCGCTGGCCTGAACGGGCCGAGGCGGCGCGCAACAAAGTGCTAGACCGCATGGTCACGCAGGGCGTCTGGTCCGCGAAGCAGGTCAAAGAATCACGGGAGGAATCGGTATGGCTGGCGCCCCGGCAGATGCCGCAGCTGGCGCCGCTCTTTGCACGCATGATGCTAGGCAAAAGCCGCGACACTAAAATTGTCACCACGCTGGATGCCGGGCTACAGCGGCAGCTGGAAGAGCTGGCGATGAACTGGAAATCTCGCCTGCCGGCACGTAGCTCGCTGGCGATGATCGTCGTGGATCATACGGATATGAAAGTGCGCGGCTGGGTCGGCTCGGTGGATATTAACGATGACACGCGTTTCAGCCACGTGGATATGGTCAATGCGATCCGATCCCCGGGATCGGTGTTAAAGCCCTTTATTTACGGTATGGCGCTGGACGATGGCCTGATCCATCCCGCCTCGCTGCTCCAGGACGTTCCCAGAAAAACCGGTGATTATCGCCCCGGGAATTTTGACAGTGGGTTCCACGGACCGGTCAGCATGAGTGAAGCGCTGGTGCGCTCCCTCAACCTGCCCGCGGTACAGGTACTGGAAGCCTACGGGCCAAAACGTTTTGCCGGGATGCTGAGCAACGCGGGATTGCCGCTGATCCTGCCCGCGGGGGCGCAGCCGAATCTGTCCCTGATCCTCGGCGGGGCAGGCGCCCGGCTGGCGGATATCACAGCGGCCTACAGCGCCTTTGCCCGACACGGTAAGGCGGGAAGGCTGCGTTTACGGCCGGGCGATCCGCTCATTGACCGTCCGCTGCTTTCGCAAGGCTCGGCGTGGATTATTCGCCGTATTCTGGCGAACGAGGCGCAGCCGCTGCCGGATAATGCGCTACCGCAAATCGCGCCGCTGGCGTGGAAAACCGGCACCAGCTACGGCTACCGTGATGCCTGGGCGATTGGTCTGAATGCCCGTTACGTAATAGGCATCTGGACAGGACGACCGGACGGCACGCCCGTAGCGGGGCAGTTTGGTTTCGCCAGCGCGGTTCCACTCTTAAATCAGGTAAATAACCTGCTTCAGTCACGCTCATCGGTAGACGAGGCCCGCCTGCCGCGCGACCCGCGTCCGGAGAACGTCGGGCGGGGCGTGATCTGCTGGCCGGGCGGCCAGTCGCTGCCGGAAGGGAGTGAAAACTGTCGGCGTCGCCTGTCGACCTGGCTGCTGGAAGGGAGTGAACCGCCCACGCTGCTATTGCCCGAACAGGAAGGGATACGCGGCATTCGTTTCCCGGTCTGGCTGGATAAAACGGGTAAACGCGTGGCGGCAGATTGCCCTGATGCAACTGAAAAAGTCCTGGATGTCTGGCCGCTGCCGCTGGAGCCGTGGCTGCCGGCGACCGAGCGTCGCGCGGTACGGGTCCCTCCTTCATCAACCACCTGTCCTCCGCTGTCGCAGGATGCACCTGCGCCACTCATCCTGACAGGCTTGCGTGAAGGGGCCGTCATCAAACGTCTGCCGGGGGAATCCCGCGTTTCGCTGCCGCTTCAGGCGACCGGCAATAGCGGTGAGCGCTGGTGGTTTTTGAACGGTGAACCGCTGAATGTGAAGGGAAGAGTTTACACATTACAGCTTGATAAATCTGGCGATTATCAGTTACTCGTTATGGATGAGACCGGGCAGGTCGCGACGGTGAATTTTACGCTGCAGTAATTTGAAAACAGCTTTCAGATGTGAGCTGTTGCTAAAACTCGTCTTATTTTAAAAAAATGTTACCTGAATCCATAGGCAATGGCGCTATTGCTCATTATAATCCGCGCCACACCATACTCAGGTATGCAAAACAACAGAACATTGACAGAGGTTATCATGGCTATTGAACGTACTTTTTCCATCATCAAACCAAACGCGGTGGCAAAAAACGTTATTGGCAGCATCTTCGCTCGCTTTGAATCTGCAGGGTTCAAAATTGTTGGCACCAAAATGCTGCACCTGACCGTTGAGCAGGCTCGCGGTTTCTACGCTGAGCACGAAGGTCGCCCATTCTTTGACGGCCTGGTTGAGTTCATGACCTCCGGTCCAATTGTGGTATCCGTGCTGGAAGGCGAAAACGCAGTACAGCGTCACCGTGACCTGCTGGGCGCAACCAACCCGGACAACGCGCTGGCGGGTACTCTGCGCGCTGACTATGCAGACAGCTTCACCGAGAACGGTACCCACGGTTCTGACTCTGTTGAATCTGCTGCACGCGAAATCGCTTTCTTCTTCGCTGAAGGCGAAGTGTGTCCACGCACCCGTTAATTTAACGGTTTCGTTTACACATTATTTTCGTAAATGCCGCGTCCAGACGTGGCATCCCTGCGCCAGACTTTGTACAATGCAACGCCCCGGATGAGCAGACTGCTTTCCGGGGCGTTTCTATTCAACCCTCCATGGGCCATAACGTGTAACAACGAGGCCGGAAAATATTATGTCTGAATTAGTGAATACCTCCGAAGTCGCCATTCCTGCGGTTCCCAATAAAAATGGAAAAATCAACCTGCTGGATCTGAACCGTCAGCAGATGCGCGAGTTCTTTAAAGAGATGGGCGAAAAGCCGTTTCGTGCCGATCAGGTCATGAAGTGGATGTACCATTACTGCAGCGACAATTTTGATGACATGACTGACATCAACAAGGTCCTGCGCAACAAGCTTAAGGAAGTGGCTGAAATCCGCGCACCGGAAGTGGTGGAAGAGCAGCGCTCAGCGGACGGCACCATCAAATGGGCGATTGCGGTAGGCGATCAGCGCGTTGAGACCGTTTACATCCCGGAAGAAGACCGCGCCACGCTGTGTGTCTCCTCTCAGGTAGGCTGTGCGCTGGAGTGCAAATTCTGCTCTACCGCGCAGCAAGGCTTTAACCGTAACCTGCGGGTGTCAGAAATTATCGGCCAGGTCTGGCGTGCCGCGAAAATCGTCGGTGCGGCAAAAGTAACCGGTACGCGTCCTATCACCAACGTGGTGATGATGGGGATGGGGGAGCCGCTGCTGAACCTGACCAACGTCGTTCCGGCGATGGAAATCATGCTGGATGACTTCGGTTTTGGTCTGTCCAAGCGACGCGTCACGCTGTCTACCTCTGGCGTTGTGCCTGCGCTGGACAAGCTGGGCGATATGATTGACGTTGCGCTGGCGATCTCCCTGCATGCACCAAACGACGAAATTCGTGACGAAATTGTGCCGATCAACAAAAAGTACAATATCGAAACCTTCCTCGCTGCGGTGCGTCGCTATCTGGAGAAATCCAACGCCAACCAGGGCCGCGTCACCATCGAGTACGTGATGCTTGACCACGTCAACGATGGTACCGAACATGCACATCAGCTGGCTGAACTGCTGAAAGATACGCCATGCAAAATCAACCTGATCCCATGGAACCCGTTCCCGGGCGCGCCGTATGGCCGTAGCTCGAACAGCCGTATCGACCGTTTCTCCAAGGTGCTGATGGAGTATGGTTTCACCACCATCGTGCGTAAAACCCGTGGTGATGACATTGATGCAGCATGCGGACAGCTGGCTGGTGACGTTATTGACCGTACCAAACGTACCCTGCGTAAACGCATGCAGGGCGAGACGATTGCGGTTAAAGCTGTTTGATTATTATGCACTCACGGCGCATTATCTGCGCCGTGAAGCATACTCTTACTGAATAATCAGTCAGATTCGTGATGACTGAACAATAATTACGGTGCGTTTCATCCGACTTTCGGGCAGTATGTAACGACGTAACAACAGTTTAGCCGTACGGGCAGGGCTGTACTGTCATCTCCGGGCTGACAGTCTTATACTCTCTGTTCAAGGTTAACTGACCAGAAGTTTCGCGGTGCGGGTGGCATTGTGACTCACCGGCACCTGAACCCTTATTTTTCACGTACCAGTAGTTGTAGCGAATGAATACTGAAGCCACTCACGACCAACATGAAGCACTCTCCACTGGCGTTCGTCTTCGCAACGCCCGTGAACAACTCGGACTCAGCCAGCAAGCCGTTGCGGAACGCTTGTGCCTGAAGGTTTCCACGGTTCGCGATATTGAAGAAGATAAGGCACCTGCCGATCTGGCTTCAACGTTCTTGCGCGGTTATATCCGCTCTTACGCAAAACTGGTGCATATCCCCGAAAACGAATTACTGCCAATGATGGAGAAGCAGGCACCGGTCCGTGCAGCAAAAGTTGCGCCGATGCAGACTTTCTCCCTGGGGAAACGTCGTAAAAAACGCGATGGCTGGCTGATGAGCTTTACCTGGCTGGTGCTGTTTGTGGTGATCGGTCTGACCGGCGCATGGTGGTGGCAAAACCACAAGGCCCAGCAGGAAGAGATCACCACCATGGCAGATCAATCCTCCGCCGAACTCAACCAGGCCGGAAGTGAGAATGCCCAGAACGTGCCGCTGAATACCGACGGCGCAGCTTCCTCAAGCGAGCCACAGACCGCAGCGCCAGACGCGTCGGCGACCGATGCTGTACAGGCTCCGGCAGCAACGGCTAACACCGCTGCACCGCAGGTTCAGGATCAAAACGCGGTTGTTGCCCCTTCTCAGGCTAATGTTGATACTGCGGCGAACGCGCCTGCGGCTGCTCAGCCTGCGGACAATAGCGCAGCGACTCTGCCAACCAGCCCGGCGGGTACGGCGACAGCAGCCGATCCCAACGCGCTGGTGATGAACTTCAGCGCCGACTGCTGGCTGGAAGTGACTGACGCGACAGGTAAAAAACTGTTCAGCGGCCTGCAGCGTAAAGATGGCACGTTAAACCTAACCGGCCAGGCTCCCTATAAACTTAAAATCGGCGCTCCGGCAGCGGTACAGATCCAGTATCAAGGAAAACCTGTCGACCTGAGCCGCTTTATCAGAACTAACCAGGTTGCACGTCTTACCGTTAATGCCGAACAATCAGCAGCACAGTAACAGACGGGCAACGCGGGAGATTTTTCATGCATAACCAGGCTCCGATTCAACGTAGAAAATCGAAACGGATTTACGTTGGGAATGTGCCAATCGGCGATGGGGCACCTATCGCCGTTCAGTCGATGACCAACACGCGCACTACCGATGTAGAAGCGACGGTCAATCAAATCAAAGCATTAGAACGTGTAGGCGCGGACATTGTTCGCGTCTCCGTCCCGACCATGGATGCCGCTGAGGCGTTCAAACTGATCAAACAGCAGGTCAGCGTTCCGCTGGTGGCTGATATTCACTTCGACTACCGCATCGCGCTGAAAGTGGCCGAATACGGCGTCGATTGCCTGCGCATTAACCCGGGCAACATCGGTAACGAAGAGCGTATCCGCATGGTCGTGGACTGCGCCCGCGATAAAAATATTCCTATCCGCATCGGCGTTAACGCCGGTTCCCTGGAAAAAGACCTGCAGGAAAAATACGGCGAGCCGACGCCACAGGCGCTGCTCGAATCCGCGATGCGTCATGTCGATCATCTCGATCGTCTTAACTTCGATCAGTTCAAAGTCAGCGTAAAAGCGTCCGACGTGTTCCTGGCGGTAGAGTCTTATCGTCTGCTGGCAAAACAGATCGACCAGCCTCTGCACCTCGGGATCACCGAAGCGGGCGGCCTGCGCAGCGGCTCTGTAAAATCTGCGATCGGTCTGGGGCTGCTGCTCTCCGAAGGGATCGGTGACACCCTGCGCGTCTCGCTGGCGGCCGATCCGGTCGAAGAGATCAAAGTCGGTTTCGATATTCTGAAGTCACTGCGTATCCGCGCGCGTGGGATCAACTTCATTGCCTGCCCAACCTGCTCACGTCAGGAGTTTGATGTGATCGGGACGGTGAATGCCCTGGAGCAGCGTCTGGAAGACATTATCACCCCGATGGACGTCTCCATCATCGGCTGTGTGGTAAACGGTCCGGGTGAAGCGCTGGTGTCAACCCTGGGCGTGACCGGCGGTAACAAGAAAAGTGGTCTCTATGAAGATGGCGTTCGTAAAGATCGTCTGGATAATAGCGACATGATCGACCAGCTTGAAGCCCGCATCCGCGCCAAAGCCGCCATGATGGACGAAACACAGCGTATCAGCGTTCAGCAGGTTGAAAAATAACGTGATGGGAAGCGTGCCGCTTCCCATGTATGATTGAACCCATTCTTTGGGTTTTTTTTGTATATAGAAAGAGAATAAACGTGGCAAAAAACATTCAAGCCATCCGCGGCATGAACGATTATCTGCCTGGCGAAACCGCCATCTGGCAGCGCATTGAAGGCACACTGAAGCAGGTGCTCGGCAGCTACGGTTACAGCGAAATCCGTTTGCCGATTGTAGAGCAGACCCCGTTATTCAAACGCGCGATCGGTGAAGTCACCGACGTGGTTGAAAAAGAGATGTACACCTTTGAGGACCGCAACGGCGACAGCCTGACCCTGCGTCCGGAAGGTACGGCGGGCTGCGTACGCGCCGGCATCGAACATGGTCTTCTGTACAATCAGGAGCAGCGCCTGTGGTATATCGGCCCGATGTTCCGCCACGAACGTCCTCAGAAAGGTCGTTATCGTCAGTTCAATCAGTTGGGTGTGGAAGTCTTTGGCCTGCAGGGTCCGGACATTGACGCCGAACTGATTATGCTGACCGCCCGCTGGTGGCGCGCCCTCGGTATCGCCGATCACGTTTCCCTTGAGCTGAACTCTATCGGTTCTCTGGAAGCTCGCGCTAACTACCGCGATGCGCTGGTAGCGTTCCTGGAACAGCATAAAGAGAAGCTGGACGAAGACTGCAAACGTCGCATGTACAGCAACCCGCTGCGCGTTCTGGATTCCAAAAACGCGGATGTTCAGGCACTGCTGAACGATGCGCCTGCGCTGGGTGACTACCTGGATGAAGAATCTCGCGAACACTTCGCGGGCCTGTGCAAGCTGCTTGAAGCGGCAGGCATCGCCTATACCGTGAATCAGCGCCTGGTGCGCGGTCTGGACTACTACAACCGTACCGTGTTTGAGTGGGTGACCACCAGCCTCGGTTCTCAGGGTACCGTATGTGCAGGCGGCCGTTATGACGGTCTGGTTGAGCAACTTGGCGGTCGCGCAGCCCCTGCTGTTGGCTTCGCGATGGGCCTTGAGCGACTTGTTTTGCTGGTTCAGGCAGTTAATCCGGAATTTAAAGCAGATTCCGTTGTCGATATATACCTGGTGGCTTCAGGCGCGGAAACGCAGTCTGCGGCGATGCAGCTTGCCGAACGCGTGCGCGATGCGCTCCCGGACGTTAAGCTGATGACCAACCATGGCGGCGGCAACTTCAAAAAACAGTTTGCTCGTGCCGATAAGTGGGGCGCAAGTATTGCACTGGTGCTGGGCGAGTCCGAAGTGGCTAACGGCGAAGTGGTGGTGAAGGACCTGCGCTCTGGTGAGCAGACAACGGTAACGCAGGACGGCGTTGCGGCGCACTTGCGCACTCTATTGGGCTAAGGAGAAGGACTGCGTGGAAATTTACGAGAACGAACACGATCAGGTCGACGCGATTAAGCGCTTCTTTGTTGAAAACGGCAAAGCGCTAGTTGTTGGGGTTATTTTAGGTATCGGTGCGCTGGTGGGGTGGCGTTACTGGAACAATCATCAGGCAGATTCCGCGCGTGGCGCGTCGCTGTCCTATGAAAATACCGTGAGCGCAATTCGTGCCGATCAGCCGCAAACGCTGGCTGCGGCAGAAAAATTTGCGGCTGACAACAAAAACACCTACGGTGCACTGGCTGCGCTGGAAGTGGCTCAGCAGTACGTTGATAAGAACGAACTGGATAAAGCCGCTGCACAGCTCTCGCAGAGCCTTGCTGCGGCCAGCGATGAGAACCTGAAAGCGGTGATCAATCTGCGCCTGGCACGTATTCAGGTTCAGCAGAAAAAAGCTGACGATGCGCTGAAAACGCTCGATACCATCAAAGGCGAAGGTTTTGCTGCCATCGTTGCCGATCTGCGCGGTGAAGCACTGCTGAGCAAAGGTGACAAAGCGGGCGCGCGTAAAGCGTGGCAAGCTGGCGTAGAGAGCAATGCTTCACCTGCGCTGAGCGAAATGATGCAGATGAAAATAAATAATTTGTCCGTCTGAGAGGGACCCGATGCAATTGCGTAAATTACTTCTGCCAGGACTGCTTTCTGTTACGTTATTGAGTGGTTGTTCACTGTTCAGTGGCGAAGAAGACGTTGTGAAAATGTCCCCACTGCCGACGGTTGAAAACCAGTTTACCCCATCCACCGCGTGGGATGTCTCCGTGGGCAATGGGATTGGTGATTTCTATTCCAACCTTCATCCTGCGTATGCAGACAGCGTTGTCTATGCCGCTGACCGCAAAGGTACCGTGAAAGCGGTGAACGCCGATGACGGGAAAGAAGTATGGTCCGTTAACCTGGCGGAAAAAGACGGCTGGTTCTCCCGTAAACCTGCACTGCTGTCTGGCGGTCTGACCGTTGCCGGTGGTCATGTCTACGTGGGCAGCGAAAAAGCGCAGGTTTATGCGCTGAACAGCAGCGACGGCTCCATTGCCTGGCAAACAACCGTAGCGGGTGAATCCCTGTCTCGTCCGGTAGTAAGCGACGGTCTGGTGCTGATTCATACCAGCAACGGCCAGCTGCAGGCGCTGAATGAAGCTGACGGTCTGGTGAAATGGACCGTTAACCTGGATATGCCTGCGCTCTCTCTGCGCGGCGAATCCGCGCCGGCTACCGCATTTGGTGCTGCCATTGTGGGCGGTGACAACGGTCGCGTGAGCGCAGTGCTGATGCAGCAGGGCCAGATGATCTGGCAGCAGCGTATCTCTCAGGCTACTGGCTCAACGGAAATTGACCGTCTGAGCGACGTAGACACAACGCCAGTCATCGTTAACGGTGTGGTTTACGCGCTGGCCTATAACGGCAACCTGACCGCGCTGGATCTGCGCAGCGGCCAGATCATGTGGAAACGTGAGCTGGGCTCTGTGAACGATTTCATCGTTGAGGGCAACCGCATCTATATGGTCGATCAGAACGACCGTCTGCTGGCTCTGAGCACCGAAGGCGGCGTGACGCTGTGGACGCAAAGCGATCTGCTGCACCGTCTGCTGACTGCTCCGGCACTGTACAACGGTAGCCTGGTGGTTGGCGACAGCGAAGGGTATATGCACTGGATCGATCCGGATAACGGCCGCTTTGTTGCACAGCAAAAAGTCGACAGCTCTGGTTTCCTGACCGATCCGGTTGTGGCCGACGGCAAACTGCTGATTCAGGCAAAAGACGGCACGCTGTACGCGATCACGCGTTAATTACCCGGCGGTTGTAGTATACTAAACGGCTCCTGTTCACTCAGGAGCCGTTTTGACATTTTTAAAAACGCCGCAAAAGCGACGTTATTTTGAATTTTATGAGGCTTCAAACATGGTACCTGTGGTCGCGCTTGTCGGGCGCCCTAACGTTGGAAAATCCACTCTTTTTAACCGTTTAACACGCACCCGTGATGCGCTGGTTGCGGATTTCCCGGGGCTGACGCGTGACCGTAAGTACGGTCGTGCAGAGGTGGAAGGACGCGAGTTCATCTGTATCGATACCGGTGGTATTGACGGCACAGAAGACGGCGTTGAAACCCGCATGGCGGAACAGTCGCTGCTGGCGATTGAAGAAGCGGATGTGGTGCTGTTTATGGTGGATGCGCGCGCTGGCCTGATGCCGGCGGACTCCGCTATTGCCAAACACCTGCGTTCACGCGAAAAGCCGACCTTCCTGGTGGCGAACAAAACTGACGGCATCGATGCCGATCAGGCCGTCGCGGATTTCTGGTCTCTGGGCCTGGGTGAAATCTACCCGATTGCGGCATCGCATGGCCGTGGCGTCACCAGCCTGCTGGAAACCGTTCTGCTACCGTGGGTTGATGAAGTGAACCCGCCGGAAGAGGTGGACGAAGACGCTGAATACTGGGCGCAGTTCGAAGACGGAGAAGAGGGCGAAGAAGAGCCTGAAGACGACTTCAACCCGCAGGACCTGCCGATCAAGCTGGCCATCGTGGGTCGTCCAAACGTAGGTAAGTCTACGCTTACTAACCGTATTCTGGGTGAAGAGCGCGTGGTCGTTTACGACATGCCGGGCACCACCCGTGACAGTATCTACATTCCTATGCAGCGCGATGAGCGTGAGTATGTCCTCATCGACACCGCCGGGGTGCGTAAGCGCGGGAAAATCACCGATGTGGTGGAAAAATTCTCCGTTATCAAAACCCTGCAGGCGATCGAAGATGCTAACGTAGTGCTGCTGGTCATCGACGCACGCGAAGGTATCTCCGATCAGGACCTCTCTCTGCTCGGCTTTATCCTCAATAGTGGGCGCTCACTGGTTATCGTAGTCAACAAGTGGGATGGCCTGAGCAATGAAGTGCGCGAGCAGGTGAAAGAGACTCTCGACTTCCGTCTGGGCTTTATCGACTTTGCACGCGTGCACTTCATCTCTGCGCTGCACGGCAGCGGCGTGGGTAACCTGTTCGAATCCGTGCGTGAAGCGTACGACAGCTCCACCCGTCGTCAGAGCACCGCGATGCTGACCCGCATCATGAATATGGCTGCAGAAGACCATCAGCCGCCGCTGGTGCGCGGCCGTCGCGTGAAGCTGAAATATGCCCACGCCGGTGGTTACAACCCGCCAATCGTAGTAATTCACGGCAACCAGGTGAAAGACCTGCCGGATTCCTACAAGCGCTATCTGATGAACTATTTCCGTAAATCGCTGGACGTGATGGGCACGCCTATCCGTATCCAGTTCAAGGAAGGGGAAAACCCGTTTGCCAACAAGCGCAACACCCTGACGCCAAACCAGATGCGTAAGCGTAAGCGCTTGATTAAGCACATTAAGAAAAGCAAATAAGCTATCAGGACGATTCACCCACCCGCACAAAACACCCAAAGCCCGCATCTGCCGGGCTTTTTTGTTATCATGGGCTATCATAAAGGCGCAACAAAGCGCATGATTGGCGTGTACACAGAGGTGTACCCATGGTCATTAGCCAAAGTTTTGGGTATACCTCTAAGCAATTTGGGTACATTTCGCGGTGTACCCAATGGATCACGGTAAGGATTTTCAGGTATTCGCACATGCCAAAACTTACAGACATGCAGATCCGCGCATGGATTAAGAGCGGGGAACGCTTCGAGGGGCGAGCAGACGGTGACGGCCTCTATCTGAGGTTTCGAAAAGAGGATAAAACTCCTTTTTGGCGCTATCGATATAAGCTGGTGGGGAAGGCACGCACCATGATGATCGGTTCTTATTCCGATTTCTCACTGGCAAAAGCCCGAGATATAGCGAAAGAGCTATCCGCGCGGGTAGCGCTCGGGTATGACGTAGCCGCAGAGAAGCAGGAGCGCAAGGCTGAGGCAATAGCCAAGATTGAGGCTGAGAAGAACGCCATTCACGTTTCAGAGCTTGCCGCTGAGTATTACGCCCGCCAGATAGAAACCACTTACAAACACCCGGAACTTTTCCGCAGCAGCCTGCAAAAGAACATCGTTGCGCTCATCGGAAAGATGAAAGTAGAGGACGTTCGCCCGCGCCATATTGATAGCATTTTGCAGGACGTACTACAGCGCGGTTCTCCTACAGTCGCTAATGATGTATTGAGAATGCTAAAGCGCCTGTTTGATTACGCTGTGGTGCGCGGAATGATTGAGGTGAACCCCGCTATATCCTTTGGCTCGAAGGATGCCGGGGGCAAGGAGCAGGGGCGAAAACGCGCCTTATCACGCGATGAATTAATCCAGTTCTTTAAAGCGCTACGCCGTGGGCGCGGGATAAGCAGGGAAAACGAGCTTACTTTCAAAATCATCCTTGCGCTGGGTGTCAGAAAGATGGAGCTATGCGCCGCAGAATGGGCTGAGTTTGATTTAAAAAATGCCGTCTGGCACCTGCCGGGAATCCGCGCGAAGAATGGCGATGATATCGATATTCCGCTGCCGCAGCAGGTAATCGAGTGGATCGAAGAAATAAGGCTCTTTGCCGGAGACAGTCGCTGGTTAATTCCGGCCAGGCGAGCCAGAACGACCTCACACGTCAGCCGCGCCACCCTGAATATGGTTATGCCCGCCGTCCTGAAAGAAATGCCGGACGTTGAGCCGTTCAGTATTCACGATCTGCGCCGCACGATGCGCACTCAAATGGCAGCGTTGGGGATTGACCCTGTGATAGCTGAGCGATGCCTGAACCACAAAATACCGGGCGTTGAGGGTATCTATAACCGTCATGAGTATTTCGATGAACGCAAGGCGGCATTGGCGCAATGGGCTGATCTGCTGGTGGCACTGGAAAGCGGTGAAGACTACAACGTCACACCGATAAAAAAAGCGAATTAACCGAACAGATTGAGCCTAGCCCGACGGGGTGAAAAGCGGGAAGCCTTACCGCCTGGCTCAATTCTTTTAAGGCCAATCGTGTGAAGGCGGCGAGTTTATGAAGAAGAATATTTGGCAAGAAAAGGGAATACCTGTCTTACCTAAAGCACCTATTCCGCGTGTTTGTGATTTAATCGGGTGTGAATTGCAGGATCTGCTCACGTTATGCTCCTATGGCATGATTTGGATTAAAAGGAAGATCAGCGAGGAGCCAGCAAGGGCAAGGATTTTATGTGATAAGGCATTTGAGGAAAGGGCTATAGAATTACTGAGTACGCCACCTTTCAGCAGCCTATCTCTTGGGTATGAAGGGATTAACATTCATATCCTTTCAGAGCCCCAAAAAGTTGAAGATTATCCCCGCACCCATCATTCCCTTTTGGAGTTTGAGGTTAAAGCTTCTGGCGAGTACATCCTAAAGCCTCTCGGCTATATGATTTCCAAGCTAACTATCGAGGCAGATCCGTCCGTCTTGATTAAGTTCACCACCCACCCAAAGCTTAGTTATCTTCAAGTGGACCTTAAGAATCGAAGCCAAGTTTTAGCTGATGAACTGTGGATCGACAGGGAAGATATCGAGAATTTATATGCTTCCAAAATTAGTGGTGAAATTATGCAGTCGAAGATTTTTCCCGAGCACAACTCAGATGGCGCAGTGATAGATCTTAATCTTGCCCGGGTGACAGCAAAGCAAACCACCGTGATTGTCTCGCTGCTTAAGGCTGTCGGAGTAACAGATGAAGAGTTGAAAGGCAGCACCCCAAGATTATTGGCAAAACTCCAGAATATAGCCGCCAAGAACGGGATCGACTTCCCTGATATTGACCCTAAGACGTGGAGGGAGTGGCTTTCAAGGGAGGGGGCGAGGTAGTTTTCCAGTAACCTCCGGGAGTTTTTATTTTCTCCCCCACTAATGCCGATTAAAAACGTTCAATACCCGTAACGGCGCAACAACCTTCACAAAGGAGTTACGGGAAGCATGAACGTAGACACTATCCCTCACACAGGTTACATCCGCCGCTTTCGCCTGGCTGAATTGCTGGGCGTTAGCGTATCCACTATTGACCGCAAGGTACGCAACGGCTCATTGCCTCGCCCAGTCAAGTTGGGTGAAAAGATTACCGCATTCGACGCGGTGGAAATTAACAACTGGCTGGCAGAACGCCGCGGGAAGGTGGCCTGATGGGAATAAAAAACGCCCGTGCCACCGAGCGTCATATCGAACTGAACCAAACACCTGCGCAATTGGAAGTTGCTGTTTCTAATGATAACCAGCAGAGCGCTGTAAAGCCAGTGAGTAAGAACGAAGCTTTTGCCACCGTTCTGTTAAAGAAACCTCATGGCGTTAACGCGCTGGATACCAATGCCCGCTCGGTGGATGACTTCGACATGATCGGCTCTGGCGCAAAGTTTTACACCACCTGCCTGCACAGCGACGTGTCGAAATTCCGCAATCAGCACGGCGTTGATATTGCCGGAGAGAATGAGCGCTATCAGTCGCGTCATGGATACTCTGCTCACTTCACCCGTTATCGCCTGCCAGATCGCAAGGCCGCATTACGCACTCTGATGCTGGTCAACCGCTGGCGTGCGGAACGTGGTGCCCCAGCTGTTCCAGAAGAGGAAGCGCAGCACCTTATTAACCAGTTCCCGGACAAAGCCGCCGAATAAGGAAAATCCAGATGAAAAATAATATGACCTTTACCGGTCAGGGCCTCACTCACCCTGAAGCCAGCCAGAAGGTAATTATCAATAAAGATTTCGCCTCCCTCATTCCGGTTATTAGCGGGCGGATCAGCGGGCGTGAAACCAATATTGCGAGCGCAAAAGCATTACACAAAGTACTGGGTGTGGGCCGTGACTTTACCAACTGGATTAAAGGCCGGATTAGCCAGTACGGTTTTGTAGAAGGCTCTGACTATGTGCGTGTTGAAAATTTGAGCTCACCAAAACGGGCGAGCGCAAAATCTCGCCAACAAATCGAGCACGATTATCTGCTTTCGCTGGATATGGCTAAAGAAGTGGCAATGGTTGAGCGAAACGAACAAGGTCGCGCCGTTCGCCGTTACTTTATTCAGTGTGAAGAAGCCCTACAGCTCAGCGTGCCAGAGATTGCCGCTCAGTATCGCCGCCAGCTCAAAGCCCGTATCGGTGCCGCCAACCTGTTTAAACCGATGTGCGTAGCACTGGAAAGCGCCCGCGCAGAACAGGGTAAACAGACGCAGGCTCGCCACTACAGCAACGAGAGCAACATGATCGCCCGCATTGTTTTGGGTGGCATGACGGCGAAGCAGTGGGCGCAGGCGAATAGCATTACTGGCGAACCACGCGACAGCATGAACGCCGGGCAACTGGAACACCTCACCTACCTGGAGAGTACCAACATTACGCTGATTGATATGGGTATGGGATATGACCAGCGTAAAGCCGAGCTAATCCGCCTTTCTCAGCGCTGGTTAGCGAAACATCTGGGGGCTAATCATGCGTAACGCCGCCGCCCAGAATAAAGCCTTTCCTCTGGCTGGCCTGATGTATGCAAATGTTAACGTCTGGAGCAAAGCAGCCCGCCGCCAGATTGCGACAAATAGCGACGTTTGGAACCTGTCAAAACCTGACATTTGCCACCACCAGATCTTTACAAATCTTGGTGTTTTCGGGACAAGTACGCACGCGCATGAATGCGAAGCTGGCATAACAGTGCCAGCTAATGCCAGCTCCTCATTTTCTCGTCGTGGTGACGAGGAGAGTTTCGAGACCAGTACGCGCACGCGCGAAGGTGAGTTTCTGGAGTCCATAAAAAAGGGCTTGCCGACTATCGCCAACCCGGTTTATGGTTATAGCGCACCAGCAAAATCTGGTGCCGGGATTGGTCTCCCGGAAATGATTAAGGCGATACACGACGCGCCTAGCGTCTTTTTTTGTGTCGTTAGCTCAGTACACCTCTTTTTCAACGATGCGGGTATAATCCGTATCGCTCACAAAATTATGGTGGGCTGCGCGGGGGCTTCTTCGGAAGCGCCGGGTTCCTTGATCACCGGTAAGACCAACTCTGCGCAGTCCACCACCAACAAGATTGGTCTCTTCGGTGGTGGATATATTCCACTGATCAAGGAGGCTGCCGCTATGCTGGCTACTACCCCTACCCAAAATCCGCATTTCATCTGGTTAATCGCAGCCGTTCGCCGCGACATGCCGACAATTACCCCCAAAATCCATCACATTGCTGCTGAAACTGAGCGCGAAGCCCGCCGCACTCTGGCGCGGGATCACGTCTGTTTCTTTGCAGGCCGTATCCGTCTGGAGGTGGCAGCATGAGCAAAGTATCCCTGGCCGATTCAACCTGCCGTATCCAACAGGCGCAGGAAGTCCTGTCTCTCTGGCTTGAGGCGACGAATAAAAACGATAGCGGCACGGCTAAATTAATCGGCGCAATCATTTCCCTTCTGGATGGTATCCCCGAATTGATGGATTCAGTAGAGGATGAATTGGCTGGCATGGATTTAAAAGCGATGGATAAAGCATGAGCAACGTACTGAACTTTAAATCGGGAAATCCCGACTTATTCCACGCCGAAGCCACACCGCACGGCGTCAATATCATGACCCGCAACGATGCCGGGATGTATGAGCATGTTGCTCTTATCAGCTACGAGAGCGCCGTGAACGGCCTTGACGCCGGAGAGTACGACGATAAGCCAGATATCGGATACGCCATTCATTTTGCCGTTGCTGATGGCGGGGCGCGTGGCTGGTTCGACTTTACTGCGCAGCATAACGTCACTATGTGGCGCTGGCTGATTGCTGCGACGTTCATTTCTGAGATGAAGCGCGAAAACGGCACAACCACCATCAAGGAGGATGACGGCAAATCGTCGCTGGTGACGTTTTATTCAAATGGCACGGAGGGGATTGTGGTTTACCCGTTCGCGGAACGTCTGGCGATGGCTAACAACATGGAAGGCGCAATGATTGAGCGCTACGGCATTGAGCAGGGAACGGCGAACGCCATTGTTTTTTATCGGGCCATGCTGGACACGGAGCGCGGCGAGTTGACCCCGTTCGGGCGTCAGACGCTGGCAGAGCTACACGATGGATTCATTGCCGATCTGAATGAAAACGGCTGGCCTGAAATGCCGCTGGCGCACTGAGGGAGGTACACGAATGCGTAATATCGACCTTATCCGCGAAGTGACCGCCGCCGCTGCTGGTAACTGGCCTTATGTGCTGGCTGGCATGTCTATCGACGTGCCTGATTCATCACGCCGTCATACCCCCTGCCCCGCGTGCGGCGGTACGGATCGCTTCCGGTTTGATGATAACGGGCGCGGCAGCTTTATCTGCAACCAGTGCGGCGCTGGCGACGGTTTAGACCTGATTAAGAAGGTGAACAACTGCGACACCACAGAGGCGGCACAGCTTGCCGCTGATGTGCTGGGTATTGATTACCGGGCAGCGCAAACCGACCCGGCGGCAGCGAGCCAGAGAAGGGAGCAACTGGAGGCTGACCGCCAGCAGCGTGAGCAGGAGCGCCAGAAACAGGCAGCAGAGGACGCAGAGCAGCGAAGGGCTACGTTTGCCCGTCTGTATGCCGGAATGCGCCAGAGCGTCACACGGGGCGAATCTGAGTACCTGCAATCAAAAGGGCTGACCGGGTTTAACTATCCGGTTATGCCGGATGGTTCGTTATTGCTGGAGCTGGTGGACGAATCCGGCGCAGTGGCAGCAGCGCAGACCATTACACCGCAGGGAGAGAAGCGACTTCTGACAGGTTCAGCGAAGCGCGGGGCATATCACGCCGTAAACGCACCAGAACAGCCGCAGAGCGTATTAATTGCCGAGGGGCTGGCTACCGCTCTGTCTGTTCACCTGATGCGCCCGGAGGCGCTCACAGTGGCGGCAATTGACGCCGGGAACCTGATCCACGTTGCCGGAGTAATGCGCCGGAAACACCCGCAGTCGCAAATTATTATCGCCGCAGATAACGACCACCCTACAGCAGCCTCCGAAACCGGAGCCACCAACATCGGGAAGGAGGCCGCAGAGAAAGCGGCTTTATCCGTGGCTGGCTGGGTATCGCTGCCACCGACTGACAGCAAAGCTGACTGGAACGACTACCACCAGAAACACGGGCTGGAAGTCGCTACGGCTGCGTTTAACGATTCGATGTACCAGCCGCAGGGGGAATGCGTGAAACCACAACTACAGGCCATTGAGGGCGGTAAAACTGACCAGCCAGAGAAAGACCCTCTAAAACCGCGCATTGAGAGCCGCAAAGATGGCGTTTACTGGATCACGCCTAAAGTGGACAAGGAAAGCGGCGAGATTATCAACAATGAAAGCTGGCTGGCCTCACCGATGGACGTTATTGGCACCGGGCGGGACGATAAGGATCAGTATCTGATATTGCGCTGGCTGGCCTTTGGCGCAGGCATACCGACAACAGCGGCTATCCCCCTGGCTGATATCGGGGAGCGCGAAGGCTGGCGCACCCTGAAAGCGGGCGGGGTTAATGTCACCACGAAAAGCAGCTTACGGGCGATTCTGGCCGACTGGCTACAGCGTAGCGGCTCCCGTGAATTGTGGCGTGTTGCTCACGCTACTGGCTGGCAGTGCGGGGCATACATCATGCCGGATGGGGAGATAATCGGCGCACCTGCGCAACCCGTTTTATTCAGTGGCCGCAGTTCTGCCGCTGCCGGGTACACCGTGGCGGGAACCTCAGAGAGCTGGCGTAACAGTGTTGCGCGGCTGGCATACGGTAACTACGCGATGATGACAGGCATTGCCGCCGCACTGGCAGCCCCGTTAATCGGGCTGGCGGGTGCTGATGGTTTCGGGATTCACTTCTATGAACAGTCGAGCGCGGGTAAGACCACCACAGCGAACGTCGCCAGCAGTCTGTACGGCAACCCGGACTTATTGCGCCTGACGTGGTACGGCACGGCGCTGGGGCTGGCAAACGAAGCCGCAGCACACAATGACGGGCTGATGCCACTGGATGAAGTCGGACAAGGGGCAGACCCGGTAAGCGTGTCTCAGTCTGCTTACGCGCTGTTTAACGGCGTGGGGAAATTGCAGGGGGCGAAGGAAGGCGGCAACCGGGATTTAAAGCGCTGGCGCACCGTGGCGATCAGTACCGGGGAAATGGACTTAGAAACCTTCATAGCCACCGCCGGACGCAAGACCAAAGCCGGGCAACTGGTGCGCCTGCTGAATATCCCGCTGAGTAAGGCGGTGCGCTTCCACGACCACCAGAACGGCAAACAGCACGCCGACGCGCTGAAAGACGCTTACCAGCACCATCACGGCGCTGCCGGGCGGGAGTGGATCGGGTGGCTGGCAGACCACCAGCAGCAGGCCATTGATACCGTGCGTGAGTGTGAAGCCCGCTGGCGCAGTCTTATTCCTGCAGACTATGGCGAGCAGGTTCACCGCGTGGCCGCACGCTTTGCCATTCTGGAGGCTGCTTTGCTGCTGGGCGAGGTAGTAACCGGGTGGGATGCTCAGACGTGCCGTGATGCGATACAGCACAGTTACAACGCTTGGCTGCGTGAGTTCGGCACGGGGAACAAAGAGCACCAGCAGATTATTGAGCAGACGGAGGCGTTTTTGAATGCGCATGGCCTGAGTCGCTACGCACCGTTGGGTTATGACCCCCGTGATTTACCCATCCGTGATTTAGCCGGATACAGGAAGAAGGGGAACCACGAAAGCGACCCGATAATTTTCTACACCTTCCCGGCGACCTTCGAGCAGGAGATAGCCATGGGATTCAATGCCAAACAGTTTGCTGAGGTACTTAAACGTGTCGGGATGCTCACCCCGCCGACCAGCGGCAGAGGTTATCAGGGGCGTGTGCGAGAGGATGGCAGGCAAATCCGCGTTTATGTGCTCAACTTTATGGCAGAGGAAAGCGGCCAGCCAGAGGAGTAATCTTTTTTCACATGCGTAGTTTTAGTGTTGTCTCGGTTGTCTTTGTTGTCTCAATTTGTAAATTGAATTGATTTATAAGGTTTTTATTTCATTTCCTGAGACAACAGCGAGACAACATTTAGCTGTTTTGAGACAACATAGGGAAAGTGTGATTTTTTGCCTGGCTGGCAGTGAGACAACATTTACCCTGCGTGAGACAACACAAAACCATCAATGTTGTCTCGGCCAAATCCAGACGTGGCGCGGCCTGTAGCGCCGTGAGACAACAAAGACAACTGAGACAACACTATTTCTGCTTACTATGAAAAAAAATCGGCAGGTGTCCCACGTTAAGAAATCGTCATTAGCAAAACTAATAATCCAGTGAGGTAATAATGACAGCACAAATTTCAGCATACGGGCGGCTGGTGGCAGATCCCCAGACCCGCACCACAACGAATGGTAACAACATGGCTATGGCACGGCTGGCGGTGTCACTCCCCTGTAATGCGGCAGAGGCGGGAGAGTCAACCTTCTGGCTGGGCGTTATTGCTTTTGGAAAGCAGGCCGATGCGCTGGCAAAGCACCGGAAAGGCGACCTTGTGAGCGTGGCGGGCAATATGCAGGTGAACCAGTGGACAGGGCAGGACGGTGGCACACAGACCGGATATCAGGTGATTGCCGACAGTGTGATCAGCGCAAGAACGGTGCGCCCCGGCGGGAAGGCAGGACAGCAGGGGCAGGCAACGGACGCACTGAGACGTGCGCAGCAGCCATCCCGTGATGAATACGACCAGCGCCCACCATTCGACGATGAAGCACCATTCTGAGGGAGATAAGCATGGTAAACGACAGTAAAGCCGAGGCTCTGGAAGCAAAGGGGCTGTATCGCAGGGCAGCGACACGCTGGCAGGAAGTCATGATGTTTTGTGCTGAGGACGATGATCGGGAATGGGTAAAGCAGCGCCGTGATGCGTGTCTGACGAACGCGAAGCGCCCGCCATTGAAAAACGATGATTATGGCGATCTGCATAAAGCAGTCACTGAGACACAACACCGCATGGGAATAGCCAGACCGAACGGCGAGGCATTTAGGTTGAAGGGCAAAGCTATTTAGACAGTTGTAACGGAACGGGAAGCCAGTTAGCACGGACTGTTTCCCGTTCCGCTAAACGCTGGTAGGCTTTATTCACATTTACATTGGGGTCAGGGATATGAAAAAAGCTTTGGTGTGTTTGCCGTTTATATTTTTAATCTATGGATGCGATGAAAGTAAAAACGAAACGGCCTCTGGTGGGGCTGATACAGCTATAAAAATGTTCAAAGCTGAAATGGATAAGGGTGATCCCCCCTCCTTCACTTACGGCAGCCTTGTTTTCAAACCAGATCATCAAAACACGAATAAAGCTGTAAGTGGCTGGGTGTGCGGTGATGGAAGCATGGTACGCAACGAGAACACATACAATTTTAAGGTAAGAGGACATGTCATAAAAACCAATGATATTTCTTATGTCGGAGATTTAGCTGCGCTACTGGCTGATACCGAGATGTCCAGGCAGGACGCTTTGTACAACACGCACTGCAATTAACAAACATACAAGCGCTGTAATAAGCCCCGCTCTGTCGGGGTTTTTTATGGTCTACACATCAATAAATTCGATCGTGAGCATTAAATAATCATTTCAAAATACGCAATATAGCCATTAGATGTTGCTGATTATGCAAGTATAATTACTGTATAAATATCAGGAGGAACTAAAATGGCAACACCATCAGTAAAACCAGTCCTGCTCAGTCGTAATCAAATCGATAAGCTTAAAGCGCTACAGGAGCAGGAGCGAAGAAAATCCCCACTAGGCCTTGCCCCATCAATCCATGTTATCGCGCGTCAGATTATGGATCGCGCCCTGAATATGCTGAAGGAGGCTTAATGGAACAGTTAACGCGACTGGCGGATACAATTGCAGAAACGTATACCCGTGATTTGAAGCGAGAGACTGGCGGCAATACCGTTGAATATAACGGTGTATCGGGGCAGGTAGTACCACACCGTCTGTCATCCGGGCTGGTGGACAATGTTATCTCTGCTGTGCGTGATGACGCCGACAAAGAGGCAGCGGCTTATAAATTGCTGCTACGACTAATTGATATTACCGGACGTGAATATCGCTTGACGGAGCGTGGTGTTCTGGTGATGGAAAGTATGATCAGGAATGGCCTGATGGGTAGCAATAAACGTGTGGTTCACTAAGGGGAAATAATGGACGCCGGATCAGTTGTATACATCATCAAAGCCGAAACAGACCAACTGCTTAAGGCCAATAAGCAGGTCGATAAATTCCTTTCACAACTACAGTCATCTTTTGACGGCGCGGACAAAGCAGCGGATAACCTTGGCGATACGCTCAAGCAGGCTGGATCGGCTATTGATGATACCAGTAGCGCCGCTGGTGGTATGGCTAAGAATGTTGCCGCCGTAGAGGGTGCCATTGGCAAGCTAAATACCAATATCAACTCACTGACGCGGGCTATCCTTGAGTCTCGTTCTGGCGTCAGTGGGGCCAGTTCTGAATTTAGCCGGGCGGAGTCCATAATTGAATCGCTGGGTAATCAACTGGCAATTCTGGAAGAACAACAGGAAGGTAGCGCCAGAGGTGCTGCTATTCTTGCCGCCCAGCTTCGTGCCGGTTCCAACGCTACGGAAGCAGAGAAAAAGACCATCGCCGATCTGACTGGCCGTCTGTATGACATGAAGAACGGTACTGAAGCAGGTGCAAAGGGTACTAAAAACTGGAAATCCACCATGCAGCAGGCGGGTTATCAGGTACAGGATTTTATTGTGCAGGTTCAGGGTGGGCAATCCGCGTTGGTGGCATTTAGTCAGCAGGGTTCTCAACTGGCCGGCGCATTTGGTCCGGGCGGGGCTGTGCTGGGCGCAGTGATTGCGCTTAGCTCGGTAATTGCCGGGACGCTGATTACATCGTTAAGTGGCGGTAAAAATGCCATGGAAGCCCTTAAAGATGCGACGGAGGCGATGGATCGGGTAATTAATATCTCTCAAAACGGAGTGGCTGCCCTATCTGATAAATACGCGATGTTGGCTAAAACAAATGCAGAAGCAGCCACTATCCTCCGTAATCAAGCCATTATTGAGTACAACGTCGCTGTTTCTAAAATACCAAAGGCTATAGGTGACGCAGCAGCGTCTGTAATCAACTTTGGCGACAAGGCATTAAGCGCTTTTTCGGGTGGGTATGCGTCAATTCAGGGATTTAGTGATCGGCTTGCGGCGCTTGAAATTACTACCGATGACTATTCCGAGGCAATGAAGCAGGCGTACGGAGCTGGTCAGGCATTCGAGGCTACGGCGAACAGTATTGGGAATACAGTGGGCTCAGTTGCGAGCAAGTTTGGGATATCGGAGCAGGCCGCATTTAAACTGGTTAAGCAGATGGACGAGGTGCAAAGGACCCGAACGCCTGAAGCACTTCAAAGGCTGGTTATTGAATTACAAAATACCAAAAGCTCCTCCGATAGTGGTGCCAGCGCAATCGCTACGTTTTTGAAGCCCCTTACAGAATTAGTCAGCGCCGCGGGAATGGCGAAAGTTAATTTGGCTGGAATGAATAGCGAAATGGATCTTCTGACTGCCGGCCAGAAGAACCTCATCAAGCAGTCTCAGCGTAACCTTGCGCTTTCAAAGCTGCAGGGGGAAGCGCGCGCACGATTGCAGGCGCAATATGCTGCTGAAGATGCCGGATTTGCGAAAGACGATCCTCACGCAAAACGCATGGAAGATGATGCCGCAGCGACATACCGGAATACGCAGTCACAGAAAAATCTCCAGTCCACACAAAAGAAAGGCGCAGCACAGGCTGAATCTATAGCTCAAAAACTGGAGAGACTAAAACAACAGGCAGAACTGGCTGCCGGTTCGACAAAGGAACTCAGTCGGGAGCAAGCCATACTAAATGAGCAGCAATCACTCGGTAAAGGCGCTACGCCGGAGGATATTGCTCTTGCTGGAAAATATGCAGCGGAAAGGTGGGATACTGTTAATGCGTTAAAAGCACAGGCCGCTGCTGAGAAGTTAATCCCTGAAACGAGAGAAAACGCCTCCTACCAGAAGGATGTTAGTGATTTAAAAGCGGCGCTTAATGCGAAAAAGATCACCCGGGAGCAATACGACGCTGCGTCTATCGCGATGGAGCAGCAGCACCAGGCTAATTTGGCTAAAATCCGCGCTCAACAGGTGGTTACTCCGCAGGAGGAATCAGCCGGAATGGTTGATCCTGTCCAGCAATTAGCCAATCAGCACGCGCAGGAACTGGCGCTTATCCAACAATTTGAGCAGCAGGGAGTAATTGCACACCAAAACGCACTTGCATTAAAGAACGCCGCTGATACCGAATACGAACAGCAGCGCATTGAGGCGCAGTGGGAAATTTTCCGCAATCAAAGCCAGGCTAACGAGTTGCTGGCATCATCTCTGGATGGTCTGCAAAGTGGGGCCAGTAGCGCCATTACCGGTCTTATTAACGGCACTCAAAGCCTGCAAGAATCCTTCGCTAACATCGGCACTACAATCCTAAACAGTGTTGTTGGCAGTCTGGTACAGATGGGGATGGAGTACGTTAAAAGCGCGGTGATGGCTCAGTCTGCTAACGCTACCGCCGCAACAAGCGCCGCGGCAACAGGTGCGAGTATTACGGCTTCTATGGCTCCAGCAGCGGCAGCTACAAACATCGCCACGATGGGGCAGGCGTCAACTATCGGCATGGCGGCTATGTCGGCTGCTATTCCTGCAATGGTTGGGCTGTTTGGTGGTGCTCGTTACAACGGTGGGCCAGTAAATGGCAGCTCAATGTATCGCGTTGGTGAACACGGTAAGCCTGAGATATTCCAGGCGAAGAACGGAAACCAGTACATGATACCGGGTGACAATGGTCGGGTGATTAGCAACCGGGATATGCAGGGAGGCGGTGGCGCAGTCATTCACCAGCAGATGAATGTGACTATTCACACGACTAATGGCATTACAGAGGAAAATTTACGGCAGATTGAATCCCGAATGTATAAAGTTGGGAGAAAAGCGGCCCTGGATGAGATGTTTAACCAACAGAGGCCGAAAGGGATATTGCCTCCAAGGAGATAGTTAAAAAAGCTGGCAGGGATGTTACCGCCAGCTTTTTTATTGCCTTACGCCTCCTGCCCCATGAAAGGGCTACAAAATATTAGACTGTTCTTGACGGATTGGACCGCCGAATAAATCGAGATCCGCACCAGCGGCGGGCTAGACGCCTGATCGTGATTTAGGCCGTCCAAAATATTCAGGTTCGCGCCACTGGTTCGCAGTACGCAGTCAGGTAGGCGACGAAAAGCTCACGAAATTTGGATTGTTCTGGAAGGATTGCGGTGAGGGATCGACAGAAAAGCCTCTCCAGCAAAGGGCTAAAGCAATATTGGCTAACTAACCCATCCCAAAACACGGTGCATGGTGCGCAGTCAGGTACGCGGCAAAACTGCGCATTCAGCGTGCGCACCATCCATGCGCCGATCCCCCTCAGTACCTCACCAGAAAAGAGCTGGTGGACTGAAATCACGACGCAGCGATCCACCTCATATGCCATTGCCGCACGTTATCCAGTCAGTTTGCATGACAAACAAAAAAAGCAGAGTGGTTACTTTTCAGAATCAGGCTTCAACCCGCACCACCGCTGGAGTTTACCGGAGCCATTTCGCAGATGTGATGCGTGATTTGCACTAAAATACTCATATTATTTCGTATTCATTTTGCGAGGAAATTCACGTAGTGAGAGACAGAACGCGCAGCTATACCACCGACCTGCCCCGTATAGGGTTGCCATTCCTTGCGAACATGCGTAGCAGGCTGGCGGATGCTGAACCGGGTACGCAGCTTTATACCCAGACCGAAAGCGGAACGTTGTATACCTTCCGGCAAGCCGACAGCTACGCCATGACAATCAACGGCGTTACACGGGCTATTTGCACCACAACCACGAAGGCCGGGTATGGCGTCCGGGAATGGTACGTTTGTCCCCACTGTATGAAACGGGCTGCAAAGCTGTATATCGGCAAGAAAGATATTGGCTGCCGGGCGTGCTGGAAACTCCACTATAAAAGCCAGAGCGGTGACAGACTGGACAGGATGCGCATGAAGATACGCCAGCAGCGACACGCGATATGGGGCAACAATGACCTTACCAATAATCTGTTTAATGACATTCGCATGTTCCCGAAGCCAAAGGGGATGCGCTGGGCTACGTTTGACAGGAAGCGGGCAGAGTTGTCAGCAATGGAGGTGGCTTACTGGCAGGCATTCAGTCCGGTAGTAGATAGAATCACGGGCGTGATTGAGCGTAAGACGGGGAAAGCAGCCAAAGGTATTGGCCTGACTCTGTAAAAGCAAAACGCCCGCAAAGGGCGTCAGGGAACGGGATAGACTTCTGCGACAATTTGCATTCGCCGCCAATATAGCAAGCCGTCCACATCAAGCAATAAACTATCATCGGGAGGGGGAGGCCAAATCTCTGCAACCCTGAGCCTTACGGACTCCCCGCCTCATCGAATGTTTATACCCGCGAAAAATAAAATTCAAACAAGGGCAAGGGGCGGGTAAAGAGTTCAGACCTCTCGCTATAAAGGACCGCCGCCTAACCTACCTTTGCACCGCCGCAGGTTAGAAAACTTTTTCAGGTACAGAGGCGCAGTAATTCAGGGGCTTACCATGCAAATCGGGGTTAAAATGGGGTACGCACATCACGACAGGGTAAACGTGATTTACTCACTGGCTGGCAGTAGGTACACAGTAGGTACGCAGCAGAACGGAGAGGCCACACAATGACCCCGCAGCAAATAGCCGCCCTGACAGCCGCTAAACTGGAGCATGAAGGCCGCCAGCTTACCCCGGCAGAGGTTCGGGAAATGGAGCGCATTATTGAAGCTGATACAGCCCGGCGCAAACGGTTCGGGGAGATGATGCGATCACCCGCCTACCAGTGGAGGAAGCCAGCGCCGCGCAGGTAGATACGGGATTATTCCGCATGTAACTTATGCGTATTAAGCAAATTTCCTTTATTCACCTTTACAGAATTGTGAGTGCGTCAGTATCGTTATCCTTCCGATTCGCATTTATTCAGGATTTGCATGTACCAGCTAAAGATAACCATCCGAGACAGCAAACCACCTATATGGCGGCGTGTGCTGGTTCCAGAGCAAATCCCCTTTAGTGAACTTCACGCGGTGATCCAGTTGGCTTTTGGCTGGAATGACGAACATCTGTATATGTTCGAGAAAGGCCGTAAAGGTGATCTAGGTAGCGAGTATCGCGTATGGGGTGAGGGTGAAAGCATGGGTAATGCGGCAATCACGCCACTATGGGCGGCGATCCAGAATGAGGGTGACAAGCTGGTTTACACGTATGACTTTGGCGACTGGTGGGATTGTCTTATTGTGCTGGAGAAGCAAACCCATGATACCAGTATCCAGCCTGTTAGCTGTTTGCGTGGGAGGGGGACTACCCCGGCGGAAAATTCGGGGGGATTGCATGGTTACAATGAATTGCTCTTACAGGCCAGAGAATCTGATAATCCTGAACAAGCCGAGATCCGCAATTTCCTGATGCTGGATATTGAACGCCGGGTTTACGACCTGAACAACATTAACGACAGATTGCAGGCTCTTAACTGACCCGCATGTATTCGCCTGATATTGCGTTATCAGCGCCGCCACTATCTCGCACAACGGCACACTGTCCCGGTAAACCGTAGCGCACGACCGTAGCGCTGGTTTCACCGCCGCGCCTTACCTGACGCGATTCATACACTGTCACCCGCTCAAGCAGTCCACCAGCAACCATGCTTTCCAGTGTGCGCCGGGTTGATTCGAGCTGGTGACGCTTATCGAACGACACCATGCCATGAAGCAGGTAGGCCACACCCGACACATCGAACGGCGGCGCACCAATCTCACCAGTAACCCAATCGAGGCTATCAGGTTCAAAGTAGCTGAGTATCTCTTTTTTGCGGCTGGTCATTCTCATGGCTGGCAGGTTCCTTATTGTGGGATAGCACTATCATACAATAAGAAAATGGCTATCACGGTAAGGATACGGTGAGGTTTCGATAGCACGGCAAGATTACGGCAAGGGATCGGAGAAGCTGCGAAACATTCGTAGTTCAAAAAGTGAGCTAAAAAGCAGAGCACTTTGATTTTTGTTGTACACAAGGTTGTACCCATTTTTATTTGTCGAATTATAAAAACATTTAAAATCAATGTTATTGGTGCTGTATTTGTCTTTCACATTAAGAAAAGCAAATAAGCTTTACGTGCTTCACGAAAGCCCGCGTTTATCGCGGGCTTTTTTTTGCCCAATCATACCGCCGGTTTTCTCTGTGTGAAGTCAATCACTATTCACTTTTAACCAAGTTTAAATCTAAGAAAGTAGACAATCGTCGAATTTTCATCTTAAAGTCCAGGGTCCGGTACTAGACAAAACTAGCGCCTGGTTATCAAATGGTTAACTAACTTTTCGCCGCATGTAAAAAATCGGCCAGATACGTAACTGGCCGGCGTACCTGCTGGTGTTTACAAGCACGACGACATACCTTTCGGGAGAATTATGCAATCCACTGTTAATCAAAAAGAGAGCCGAACGTTCTTCGGCCATCCGTATCCGCTCGGTTCCCTGTTCTTCACCGAGATGTGGGAGCGTTTCTCATTTTACGGCATTCGTCCGTTACTGATCCTTTTTATGGCCGCCACCGTCTATGACGGCGGGATGGGCCTGGCGCGTGAAAACGCCTCGGCGATTGTCGGTATCTTTGCCGGTACCATGTACCTGGCCGCGCTGCCGGGCGGCTGGCTGGCGGATAACTGGCTCGGTCAGCAGAGAGCTGTCTGGTACGGTTCGATCCTGATTGCGCTCGGTCACCTGTCGATTGCGCTCTCTGCGGTAATGGGGAACAACCTGTTCTTTATCGGCCTGATGTTCATCGTGCTTGGCTCCGGGCTGTTTAAGACCTGTATCTCGGTGATGGTCGGCACCCTGTATAAAAAAGGCGACGCGCGTCGTGACGGCGGTTTCTCGCTGTTCTATATGGGCATCAACATGGGCTCGTTCATCGCGCCGCTGATTTCCGGCTGGCTGATTAAAACCCACGGCTGGCACTGGGGCTTTGGTATTGGCGGCATCGGGATGCTGGTGGCGCTGATTATCTTCCGCGTGTTTGCCGTTCCGGCGATGAAACGCTATGACGGCGAAGTCGGCCTCGACTCCACCTGGAACAGCCCGGTGGTGAAGCGTAACGGCGTGGGCGTTTGGCTGCTGGCGCTGGCGGCAGGCGTGGCAACGATCGTGACGCTGATTGCGCAGGGCGTGATTGTGATTAACCCGGTCGCGGTAGCCAGCGTGCTGGTCTACGTGATTGCGGCATCCGTTGCCCTCTACTTTATTTATCTGTTTGTTTTTGCGGGCCTGAATCGTAAAGAACGCGCCAGGCTGCTGGTCTGCTTTATTCTGCTGATCTCCGCGGCGTTCTTCTGGTCCGCGTTTGAGCAGAAGCCAACTTCATTCAACCTGTTTGCCAACGACTACACTAACCGCATGATTGGTGATTTTGAAATCCCGGCGGTGTGGTTCCAGTCAATCAACGCCCTGTTCATCATTCTGCTGGCTCCGGTGTTTAGCTGGGCATGGCCGAAGCTCGCGAGCAAAAACATTCGTCCGAGCAGCATCACCAAGTTTGTTATTGGTATTCTGTGCGCGGCGGCGGGCTTTGGCCTGATGATGCTGGCGGCACAGAACGTGCTGAGCAGCGGTGGAGCGGGCGTGTCGCCGTTCTGGCTGGTGGGCAGCATCCTGATGCTGACGCTCGGCGAACTGTGCCTGAGTCCGATTGGCCTGGCGACCATGACGCTGCTGGCGCCGGAAAGAATGCGCGGCCAGATGATGGGGCTGTGGTTCTGCGCCAGCGCGCTCGGTAACCTGGCGGCGGGCCTGATTGGCGGCCACGTGAAGGCCGATCAGCTGGATATGCTGCCGGATCTCTTTGCTCGCTGCTCCATCGCGCTGCTGATCTGTGCCGCGGTACTGATCGTCCTTATTGTTCCGGTGCGCCGCATGCTGGAAAATGCGCAGACTAAACCGGCAGCTGAAGCCTGATAATGTTCAGCCTACCGGGGCAGTTATCCTGTCCCGGTAAAACCCAACAGGAGAGAATATGTCGATTACCTGCCCGGATTGCCAGTCACCGCTGGAGCCCCAGAACGGCGTGGCGCACTGCGACAGATGTAATAAAGATATTGCGCTTGTAGCCCGTTGCCCGGAGTGCCATCAGCCACTCCAGGTATTAAAAGCCTGCGGCGCGGTGGACTATTTCTGCCAGAACGGCCACGGCCTTATCTCTAAAAAACGCGTGGAGTTTGTTCGGGCCGAAGGTTAATCGCAGACGCAGCCTTCGCCTTTCTTCCACAGCTCAACCAGCGACTCTGGCGCTTCCTGCTCCGGCACCAGCACGACGATATCGGCGTAGTGCGCCTGATTTTGCCCGGTCCAGATAATCTGGATGCGGAAATAGCGCTGGTCGCCGCTGCCGGGTGAAGAGGCTTGCCCCGGCGGCTGGCCGCGCGGAAAAGCCTGCTCCAGGATGCTCACCAGGCGCTGGCGCTGGGCTTCATTGAGCGAGGAGAGCGCGATGGTGCGCTGTCCGCTCAGCCTGGGGATAAAAGCGACGCCGCCTTCCCGGGCCAGCTCAACCACGGCGTCATCCGTCAGTTCCGGAACCTGCATTTACAACACTCCCACCTGTTCCCAGGCTTGTTTAATGGCCGCTCCAACGTCGCCGCCGGAGCGTTTCTCTCCGTGCGCGATCGTCAGTTTTGCGAAGGCCTCAAAATCCGCATCCTGCGCCAGTTTGCGATCGCAAACCGTGTCGTACCAGGCATAACCCGCTTTTTCCCAGGCGTAGCCGCCGATCGCCGTCGCAGCCAGATAAAATGCCCGGTTGGGAATGCCGGAGTTCAGATGCACGCCGCCGTTATCCTCGCGCGTTTTAATGAAATCTTTCATGTGCGCAGGCTGCGGGTCTTTGCCAAGCAGGGGATCGTCATAGGCGGTGCCGGGTTCAGACATTGAGCGCAGCCCTTTGCCGTTAATCCCTTTCGCCAGTAGCCCTTCGCCAATGAGCCAGTCTGCTTTATCGGCGGTTTGCTTCAGATGGTACTGTTTGACCAGCGAGCCAAACACGTCCGACAGAGACTCGTTCAGCGCGCCCGACTGCTCAAAATAGATAAGCCCGGCTTCGGTCTCGGTCACACCGTGGCTGAGTTCGTGCGCCACCACGTCGATGGCGATGGTAAAGCGGTTAAATATTTCCCCGTCGCCGTCTCCAAATACCATCTGCTGACCGTTCCAGAAGGCGTTCTGATATTCCCGGCCGTAATGCACGGTGCCGGTCAAAATAAGCCCTTTATTATCGAGCGAATCGCGCTGATATTCTTTCCAGAAGAAATCATGGGTAATACCCAAATAATCGTAGGCTTCATCCACCGCCACATCGCCGTTCGACGGCTGGCCTTCGTAACGCACCTGCGTACCCGGCAGCTCCTGGGTTTGCTTCGCGTCGTAAATATCGCGCTCCAGCTGTCCGGCTTTATTCACGTGTGGCGCGGCGGGTTTGCCGGGCATGTGGGCCATCAGCGTCTGGACGTGAGTTAACGTCTGACGGGCGCAGCGCTGCTGCGGCTCGGAACCGCTTTCGATAATACGACGAAGAATATAAGGGGGAATAACGCTATGAAGATGGGGCATGCTGCTCTCCTTATTAAAAAAGGGAATAGCAGCAGTATAGTAAGTAACCGGCGAAGAATTATCCGGTTTTACGCTGACGCGTCTTTTTCACCGGTTTAATTGATTTCACTTCGCTTTCTACCCAGCCGTCGGAAAGACGCGTCGTCAGCACATCGCCGGTATTTACCTGTTTAGTTTGCTTCAGCACTTTGCCGTCCGTCGCCGTCGTCACGCTATAGCCGCGCGCCAGCGTGGAGAGGGGGCTGACGGCTTCAAGGTGGGTCACCGCATTGCCAAAACGCTCGCGGGTGGTGCTCAGCCGCGCCCGGATTGTCTCCGCCAGACGATACTCCAGCTGCTGGATCCGCGTTTGCGCGCGATAAATTTTCGGCTGCGGGTTCTGCTGGTTCAGGCGCTGCGTAACGCGCTGCTGGCGCGATACCGCGCGCTTAAGCTGCGCGTCCACCGCAACGCTCATGCGCTGACGCAGACGATCCAGCACGGTCTGCTGGCGCGCCAGACGCAGCTGCGGATGCTGCTGCTGAAGACGATGATGAAGCTGGGTAAAGCGGCGGGTACGGTTGGCAAGAAAGTAGTCCATCGCCATCTCAAGACGCTGCTGTACGTTCTGAATCTGACGCAGCAGCTCCAGCTGGTTGCGGCTGACCACTTCCGCCGCCGCGGACGGGGTAGGCGCACGCAGATCCGCGACGAAATCCGCAATTGTTACGTCCGTTTCGTGGCCGACGGCGCTCACCACGGGGATAATACTTGCAAAGATTGCCCGCGCCACGCGCTCGTCGTTAAAGCTCCACAGATCTTCCAGCGAGCCGCCGCCGCGTCCGACGATTAAGACGTCACACTCCTGACGCACGTTCGCCAGCTCAATGGCGCGAACTATCTGGCCCGGCGCATCGTCACCCTGAACGGCGGTCGGGTAGATGATGACGGGTAGGGAAGGGTCGCGACGCTTCAGCACGTGCAAAATATCGTGCAGTGCCGCACCGGTTTTCGAGGTGATGACCCCAACGCAGTGGGCGGGGGAGGGCAGCGGTTTTTTGAACTGCTGGTCGAACAGCCCTTCGGCAGAGAGCCTGGCTTTTAGCTGTTCATACTTCTGCTGCAGCAGGCCTTCGCCCGCGGGCTGCATGCTCTCGACGATAATCTGATAATCGCCGCGCGGCTCATACAGGGTGATATTGGCGCGAACCAGAACCTGCTGGCCGTGCTGAGGACGAAACGTCACGCGACGGTTGCTGTTGCGGAACATCGCGCAGCGCACCTGGGCGGTGTCGTCTTTTAGGGTAAAGTACCAGTGACCGGAGGACGGCTGCGTGAAGTTAGAGATCTCACCGCTGATCCAGACCTGCCCCATTTCCTGCTCAAGCAGCAAACGCACCGTCTGATTCAGGCGGCTGACGGTATAAATTGAGGGGGATTGAGAGGATAACATGTGAGCGGGATCAAATTCTAAATCAGCAAGTTATTCAGTCGATAGTAACCTGCTGAGAGGCAATCGCAAGCTTTTTTATAAAAAAGTGTAGATGCAATCGGTTACGCTCTGTATAATGCCACGGCAATATTTAACCACCCAGGTCAGAGATATTGCCCATGCTACGTATCGCTAAAGAAGCACTGACGTTTGACGACGTCCTCCTCGTTCCCGCTCACTCCACTGTTCTGCCGAATACTGCCGATCTCAGCACGCAGTTGACTAAAACCATTCGCCTGAACATTCCTATGCTCTCTGCGGCAATGGACACCGTGACTGAAGCGCGCCTGGCTATCGCCCTGGCACAGGAAGGTGGCATTGGCTTTATTCACAAAAACATGTCTATCGAACGTCAGGCGGAAGAAGTTCGCCGCGTGAAGAAACATGAATCCGGCATCGTGTCTGACCCACAGACCGTTCTGCCAACCACCACGCTGCACGAAGTGAAAGCCCTGACCGAACGTAACGGCTTCGCCGGTTACCCGGTTGTGACCGAAGAGAACGAACTGGTCGGTATTATCACCGGTCGTGACGTGCGTTTCGTGACTGACCTGAACCAGCCTGTTAGCGTCTACATGACGCCAAAAGAGCGTCTGGTCACCGTTCGCGAAGGTGAAACCCGCGACGTGGTGCTGGCCAAAATGCACGAAAAACGCGTTGAAAAAGCGCTGGTTGTTGACAGCAGCTTCCACCTGCGCGGCATGATCACCGTTAAAGATTTCCAGAAAGCAGAACGTAAGCCTAACGCCTGTAAAGACGAGCATGGCCGTCTGCGCGTCGGCGCTGCGGTTGGCGCAGGTGCCGGTAACGAAGAGCGCGTTGACGCGCTGGTTGCTGCGGGCGTTGACGTCCTGCTGATTGACTCCTCTCACGGCCACTCCGAAGGCGTTCTGCAACGTATTCGCGATACCCGCGCCAAATACCCTGATCTGCAGATCATTGGCGGTAACGTGGCCACCGGCGCAGGCGCTCGCGCGCTGGCTGACGCTGGCTGCAGCGCGGTGAAAGTGGGTATCGGCCCTGGCTCCATCTGTACTACCCGTATCGTCACCGGCGTGGGCGTTCCGCAGATCACCGCGGTGTCTGACGCTGTTGAAGCGCTGGAAGGCACCGGTATTCCGGTTATCGCTGACGGCGGTATCCGCTTCTCTGGCGACATCGCCAAAGCGATCGCCGCGGGCGCAGCAGCCGTAATGGTAGGCTCAATGCTGGCCGGTACCGAAGAATCCCCGGGTGAAATCGAACTCTACCAGGGCCGTTCTTACAAATCTTACCGCGGTATGGGCTCCCTGGGCGCGATGTCCAAAGGCTCCTCTGACCGTTACTTCCAGACCGATAACGCCGCTGACAAACTGGTACCGGAAGGCATCGAAGGTCGCGTAGCGTATAAAGGCCGTCTGAAAGAGATCATTCACCAGCAGATGGGCGGCCTGCGCTCCTGTATGGGTCTGACCGGCTGTGGTACCATTGACCTGCTGCGTACTAAAGCGGAATTCGTACGCATCAGCGGTGCGGGTATCCAGGAGAGCCACGTTCACGACGTGACGATCACCAAAGAGTCCCCGAACTACCGTCTGGGCTCCTGATAAGTTTCCGCGCCCGGCTTCAGCCGGGCGCTCTGTTTTTGTTTCACTTGCCTCGGAATTAGCGTCAATGACGGAAAACATTCATAAACATCGCATTCTCATCCTGGACTTCGGTTCTCAGTACACTCAGTTGGTGGCGCGTCGCGTACGTGAACTGGGCGTTTACTGTGAGCTGTGGGCGTGGGATGTCACGGAAGCACAGATTCGCGAATTCAATCCAAGCGGCATCATCCTGTCCGGCGGCCCGGAAAGCACCACCGAAGAGAACAGCCCGCGCGCGCCGCAGTACGTGTTTGAAGCTGGCGTGCCGGTATTCGGCGTTTGCTACGGCATGCAGACCATGGCAATGCAGCTGGGCGGCCACGTAGAAGGCTCCAACGAGCGCGAGTTTGGCTACGCACAGGTAGAAGTCGTCACCGACAGCGCGCTGGTGCGCGGTATCGAAGACTCCCTGACCGCTGACGGCAAACCGCTGCTGGACGTGTGGATGAGCCACGGCGACAAAGTCACCGCCATCCCGTCTGACTTCGTGACCGTTGCCAGCACCGAAAGCTGTCCGTTCGCCATCATGGCGAACGAAGAAAAACGCTTCTACGGCGTGCAGTTCCACCCGGAAGTGACCCACACCCGTCAGGGTATGCGCATGCTGGAGCGCTTCGTGCGTGACATCTGCCAGTGTGAAGCCCTGTGGACCCCGGCAAAAATCATCGACGACGCCGTTGAGCGTATCCGCCAGCAGGTTGGCGATGACAAGGTAATTCTCGGCCTCTCAGGCGGCGTGGACTCCTCCGTGACCGCGATGCTGCTGCACCGCGCCATCGGCAAAAACCTGACCTGCGTATTCGTGGACAACGGTCTGCTGCGTCTGAACGAAGCCCAGCAGGTCATGGACATGTTCGGCGACCACTTCGGTCTGAACATCGTTCACGTGGAAGGCGAGCAGCGCTTCCTGGACGCGCTGAAAGGCGAGAACGATCCGGAAGCCAAACGTAAAATCATCGGCCGCGTGTTCGTGGAAGTGTTCGACGAAGAGGCGCTGAAGCTGGAAGACGTTAAGTGGCTGGCGCAGGGCACCATCTACCCTGACGTGATCGAGTCTGCGGCCTCTGCAACCGGTAAAGCGCACGTCATCAAATCTCACCACAACGTGGGCGGCCTGCCGAAAGAGATGAAGATGGGCCTGGTTGAACCGCTGCGCGAGCTGTTCAAAGACGAAGTGCGTAAGATCGGTCTGGAACTGGGTCTGCCGTACGATATGCTCTACCGTCACCCGTTCCCGGGTCCGGGTCTGGGCGTGCGCGTGCTGGGCGAAGTGAAGAAAGAGTACTGCGACCTGCTGCGTCGCGCGGACGCGATCTTCATCGAAGAGCTGCACAAAGCTGACCTGTACAACAAGGTAAGCCAGGCGTTCACCGTGTTCCTGCCGGTTCGCTCCGTCGGTGTGATGGGCGATGGCCGCAAGTACGACTGGGTTGTTTCCCTGCGTGCGGTGGAAACCATCGACTTCATGACCGCGCACTGGGCGCACCTGCCGTATGACTTCCTGGGCCGCGTGTCTAACCGCATCATCAACGAAGTGAACGGTATTTCCCGCGTGGTGTATGACATCAGCGGTAAGCCACCGGCTACGATTGAATGGGAATAATTCCCCGCTGAATTAACACCAAAACCCTCTGCTTGTGCAGGGGGTTTTTTTATTGCCTTACTTCCCCTCTCCCAGCCGATACGCCAGCGCCACCACCAGCGACTGCACCAGGCACAGCGTCGCCGACTGCGAGCGAAACGCATCCACCTGAGCCTCCTTCACCACAAAGCAGAGATCGCTGAACGTCGCCAGCGGGCTAATCTGGCTGTCCGTAATCACGATCTGCCGTGCGCCGACGCTGGCGGCGGTTTCGCTGACCATCACCGTCTCTTCCGCGTACGGCGAGAAGCTGATCGACACCACGATGTCGCGCGCCTTAATGCGGCTGATCTGCTCGCGCAGCATGCCGCCCATGCCGTCGAGCAGGATAGGGCGGCACTCGAGATGGCTTAGAGCGTAGGTGAGGTAGGCCGCGACGCTAAAGGAGCGGCGCAGTCCGGCGATGTAGATGGTGTCGGCGTCGGCCAATAGCTGCACCGCGCGCTCCAGCATTTCCGGTTCGGCGCGGGCGGCCAGCTGCTGCAGCGCCTGCGCGTTCGAGCGGGCGAACTCCTGCAAAATATCGAGCGGCGTTTCCGGCACGGCCTCGCTCTCCATCTCGCGGAACAGCCGGGCGCGGTCGCTGTAGCTGGCGGTCTCCTCCACCAGGTTCATACGAAACAGCTGTTTCATTTCGTTGAAGCCGGTGAAGTCAAAGGCGTTGGCAAAGCGGATCAGCGTCGAGGGCGGCACGTCGGCGCGCTCGGCAATGACGGCAACCGTATCAAAGGCCACGCTGTTGGTGTTATCCAGCACGTAGCGGGAGACCTGCTGCAGCCTCTTGCTCAGGCTATCGTAGCGATCGCGGATTTGCTGCTGCAGTTCGTTCAGGCTGGTTGCTGTCGTCATCTTATCCCCCAAATACAGTCTTATGATTCTAAACGCAAAACCGCGTCTTTTAAATGTCGGCCATCCATCTGGCAGCAAAAATGAAACAGAAACTTCAGTCATTTCCTCGCCCGAAATCCTTAATAGCGCACGCTGCACCAGTGTTGTTGGCTGTTAACATTAAAATCCATCCTTGATCACAATAATCATCATTTATTTTATTTCAACTTAAAATGGAATATTTGTTTCATGTATAGTGTTCAGTACACAGTGTTCAGGTAACAGTCACTTATCAACAGCGAGAGGTTAAGGATGGAGACGGTAGCGAATTTTATTCACGGCGAATGTGTCACCGGTTCAGGCCAGCGCGTTCAGGCGATCTTCAACCCGGCCACCGGCGAGCAGATCCGCCAGGTGGTGATGAGTACGGCGCAGGAAACGGAGCAGGCGATTGCCGCCGCGCAGCAGGCGTTTCCGGCGTGGGCGCGCCATGCTCCGCTGAAGCGCGCGCGCGTGATGTTTCGCTTCAAGGCGCTGCTGGAGGAGAACATGGAGCGCCTGGCCCGCATCATCAGCGAAGAGCACGGCAAGGTCTTCTCCGACGCGGTGGGCGAACTGACCCGCGGCCTGGAAGTAGTAGAATTTGCCTGCGGCATCCCGCATCTGCAAAAGGGTGAACACTCTGCGAACGTCGGCACGGGCGTCGACAGCCACTCGCTGATGCAGCCGCTCGGCGTCTGCGCCGGGATCACGCCGTTTAACTTCCCGGCGATGGTACCGATGTGGATGTTCCCGATTGCGCTGGCGACCGGCAACACCTTCGTGCTGAAACCGTCGGAAAAAGATCCTTCTCTGGCGCTCGCGCTGGCGCAGCTGCTGAAAGAGGCCGGCCTGCCGGACGGCGTGTTCAACGTGGTGCAGGGCGATAAGGAGTCCGTTGACGTGCTCCTGACCGACCCGCGCGTGCAGGCGGTGAGCTTTGTCGGCTCCACGCCGATTGCGGAATACATTTACCAGACCGCGTCCGCCCACGGTAAGCGCTGTCAGGCGCTGGGCGGCGCGAAAAACCACTGCATTTTAATGCCGGATGCCGACATGGAGATGGCGACCAACGCTATCATGGGCGCGGCCTACGGCGCGGCGGGCGAGCGCTGCATGGCGCTCTCGGTAGTGCTGGCGGTGGGAGATCAAACCGCCGATGACCTCTGCGCCCGGCTCGAAAAACAGATTGCCGCGCTGCGCGTCGGGCCGGGCCTGGACCAGTCGCCGGAAAACGAAATGGGGCCGCTCATCTCCTCCGCGCACCGCAGCAAGGTGCTGGGCTACATTGACAGCGGGGAAGCGCAGGGGGCGAAGCTTCGCGTGGACGGTCGCGGCTTCAGCGTGAAGGGCCACGAGCAGGGCTACTTCGTCGGGCCGACGCTGTTCGATAGCGTCACCCCGGAGATGACCATCTATAAAGAAGAGATTTTTGGCCCGGTGCTTTCTGTGGTGCGCGTAGCAGATTACGCCAGCGCGGTGGATCTGATTAACCGCCATGAATATGGTAATGGTTCGGCGATCTTCACCCGCGACGGCGGCTGCGCGCGCCGCTTCTGCGAAGAGGTGCAGGCGGGCATGGTGGGCGTCAACGTGCCGATCCCGGTGCCGATGGCATTCCACAGCTTCGGCGGCTGGAAGCGCTCCATCTTTGGCGCGCTCAACGTTCACGGCAGCGACGGCGTGCGCTTCTACACCCGAATGAAAACCATCACCGCGCGCTGGCCGGAAATGCAGCAGGAGACAGGCGCTGCGTTCTCTATGCCAACGCTGGGCTGACAGGAGGTTTTATGCAAACCGAACGTATGACCATGGCCCAGGCGCTGGTCCGGTTCCTTAATCAACAGTACGTCAGCGTGGACGGTGACGAAACGCCCTTCGTGGAGGGCGTCGCCACCATCTTTGGTCACGGCAACGTGCTGGGTATCGGCCAGGCGCTGGAGCAGGACCCCGGTCATCTGCACATCATGCAGGGGTGTAACGAGCAGGGTATCGCCCACATGGCGACGGGATTCGCCAAACAGCACCGCCGTCAGCGCATTTTTGCCGTCACCTCCTCCGTCGGGCCGGGCGCCGCCAATATGGTGACCGCGGCGGCCACCGCCACGGCAAACCGCATCCCGCTGCTGCTGCTGCCGGGCGATATCTACGCCAGCCGCCAGCCGGACCCGGTGCTGCAGCAGATCGAGCAGTATCACGATCTCAGCATCAGTACCAACGACTGCTTCCGTCCGGTCTCCCGCTACTGGGACCGCATCAACCGCCCTGAGCAGCTGATGAGCGCCATGCTAAGCGCGATGCGAACGCTTACTGACCCCGCCAATACCGGCGCGGTGACCATCTGCCTGCCGCAGGACGTGCAGGGGGAGGCCTGGGACTACCCGCTGAGCTTCTTCGCGCGTCGCGTGCACCACATCGAGCGCCGTCCGCCCGATCAGCAGCGTCTGGCGCAGGCGCGGGCGCTGATCGCCCGCAAGCGTCGTCCGCTGGTGGTGTGCGGCGGCGGCGTGCGCTACTCCGGCGCGCATGAAGCGTTTCGCGAATTTGTCGAGACGCTGCAGCTGCCGTTTGCCGAAACCCAGGCCGGAAAGGGAGCGCTGGTAAGTGACCACCCACTTAACCTGGGCGGCGTAGGAGTGACGGGCGGAATGGCCGCCAACCAGCTCGCGCCGCAGGCGGATTTAGTGATTGGCGTCGGCACGCGCCTGACCGATTTTACCACCGGCTCCAAGGCGCTCTTTTCCCACCCGGACGTTGAGTTTCTGCTGCTGAACGTGGCCGAGTTTGACGCCCTGAAGCTGGACGCCACCGCGCTGATTGCCGATGCCCAAACCGGACTGCAGGCCTTGACCCACGCGCTCGGGGAGTACCGCAGCGGCTGGGGAGAGGCGATAGCCGAGGTGAAGTCCGTCTGGCGCGAGGAGTGCCGCCGCCTGTGGGATCGCCAGTGGCGCCCTGACGACGCGCCCGAAGTGGCAGGGCACATGGACGCGCAGCTGGCGGAATACGGCGAGACGCTCAACACCCGCCTGACCCAGACGCGGGTGCTGGGGCTGATCAACCAGCATATTGAAGATAGCGCCATCGTGGTGGGCGCGGCCGGTTCGCTGCCGGGGGATTTACAGCGCCTCTGGCAGGTCAAAACGCCGGACAGCTATCACCTGGAGTACGGCTACTCCTGCATGGGCTACGAGATTGCGGCGGCCATCGGCGCGAAGCTCGCCAGACCCGAACTGCCGGTGTACGCCATGGTGGGGGATGGCTCCTACATGATGCTGCACTCCGAGCTGCAAACCGCCGTTCAGGAGGGCATTAAGATCACCGTTCTGCTGTTTGATAACGCCAGCTTCGGCTGCATTAACAACCTGCAGATGGGGCACGGCATGGGCAGCTTTGGCACGGAAAACCGCCATCGCAACCCGGAAACCGGGCGGCTTGACGGGCCGCTGGTGAAGGTCGACTTTGCGCAAAACGCGGAAAGCTACGGCTGCCGCGCGTGGCGGGTGAACGATGAGCAAAGCCTGCTGGCGGCGCTTGAGGCGTCGCGGGCGCATCCGGGCCCGACGCTGCTGGACATCAAGGTATTGCCGAAGACCATGACCCACGATTACGCCTCCTGGTGGCGAACCGGTGATGCGCAGGTGGCGGCGTCGTCTGCCGTGCGTGAAGCCGCCGAGCAAACGCAGGCCCAGGTGAAAAAAGCCCGTCAGTATTAAGTTTTCCCGCCTTAACGAAATTTTCATTTCATTTTTCATCTTCCCCCTCACCCTAACCCTCTCCCACTGGGAGAGGGGACGGATCGGTGCGGTTTTTCCTCCCTCTCCCTGAGGGAGAGGGCCGGGGTGAGGGGGAGATGTATGTCCTCCCATGTTGTGAGATTGATAACAAAATTTATCTCATTCATCTCAAAAGTGTTAACCCGCACTCAAAAACATAATTTTCACTATTTATAAAAATGAAATAAATGTTTTATTTATAGGGTCGTTAGTTCACAGCATTCACCAACACCGGGAGCCGTTATGTTTAACATTGCTTTACTGGGCGCTGGCCGAATTGGCCAGGTACATGCAGCTAACATCGCCAGCCACGGCGCGACCACGCTCTGGTCCGTGGTTGACCCGAATCAGGAATTTGCCACCCGCCTCGCCACGCACTATCAGGCCCGCCAGCAGAGCCTGGAAGAAGCGATGACCGACCCTAACGTTCACGCCGTGCTGATCGCCTCCGCGACCGATACCCACGCGGACCTGATTGAAATGGCCGCCCGCCACGGCAAGGCCATCTTCTGTGAAAAGCCGGTACATCTCGACCTCGCCCGCGTGCGCGACTGCCTGAAGGTGGTCAAAGAGTACGATGTGCCGCTGTTTATCGGCTTTAATCGCCGCTTTGACCCGCAGTTCCGCCGCGTGAAAACCGATGCGCAGGCCGGGCGCATCGGCAAGCCGGAATCGCTGCTGATCGTTTCCCGCGACCCGTCCCCGCCGCCTGCGGAGTACGTCCGCGTCTCCGGCGGCATGTTCCGCGATATGACCATTCACGACTTTGACATGGCGCGCTTCATCATGGGCGAAGAGCCGGTGTCGGTGTATGCCCAGGGCAGCAACCTGGTGGATCCGGCGATTGGCGAGGCGGGGGATATCGACACCGCGTTTATCGTTCTGAAATATGCCTCCGGCGCGATGGCGACCATCGTCAACAGCCGCCGTTCATCTTACGGCTACGACCAGCGCCTGGAGCTGCACGGCTCCGAAGGGCTGCTGTGCGCGGGCAATATTCTTGAAAACCAGGTGCAGCACTACGGCAAACAGGGCTGCACCAGCGCGCTGCCAGAACACTTCTTCCTGCAGCGCTACAAATCCGCTTACGCCGCGGAATGGGAACACTTTGTCGCGGTTCTGCGCGGCGAAGCGGTGCCTGACTGCAGCGGCGATGATGGTGAACGTGCGCTGTACCTTGCGGATAAAGCGCTGGAGTCACTGCGCAGCCAGCGCGAGATCGTCCTCTAAACACAACAACCCTACACAGAGAGACATAATAATGAAAAAACTGATCGTAGCCGCCCTCATCGCCATGACGTCCGGGGCCGCCCTCGCCGAAAACGAGCAAATTGTATTCAGTACGCCAAACCTGGCCATGCCGTTTGAAGTTCACATGCAGCGCACGGCGGTGAAAGCCGCAAAAGAGATGGGCGTGAAGCTTCAGGTGCTGGACGGGCAGGGCAGCTCGCCGAAGCAGGTAGCTGACCTGGAAAACGCCATCACCCGTGGGGCGCAGGGCTTTATCGTCTCCCCGAACGACGTCAACGCGGTCTCCAGCGCGGTGGATGAAATTCAGGATGCGAAGCTGCCGGTGGTCACCCTTGACCGATCCGTCGACAGCCAGAAAAAAGTGCCGCACTTTGGCGCCAACAACTACAAGGGCGGCCAGGCGATTGGCGACTTCGTCAAAACCAAATTCCCTAACGGCGCGGACATCATTCTCCTCACCGGCCAGCCGGGCTCCTCCTCCAACATCGAACGCACCAAAGGGATCCGCGACAGCCTGAAGGCGGGCGGGGATAAATACAAGATCGTCGCCGATCAGACCGGCAACTGGATGCGTTCTGAAGGGATGCGCATCGTTGAAAGCGTTCTGCCTTCGCTGCCGAAACGCCCGCAGGTGATCCTCTCCGCCAACGACGATATGGCGCTGGGGGCGATTGAAGCGCTGCAGAGTCAGGGCGTGAAGCCGGGCGAAATCCTCGTGACCGGGTTTGATGCGGTGCCGGAAGCGCTGGCCCGCGTGCGCGACGGCTGGCTGGCGGTAACGGCGGATCAGCGTCCGGGCTTTGCGGTGCAGACGGCGATGAGCCAGCTGGTGGCCAACGTGCGCGAGAAGAAAGCCATTACCGGGGCCGACTACCCGCCGACGCTGATCACCAAAGAGAACCTGCAGCAGGCTGAGCGTATCGGTGAGGCCGGTAACTGATTTATCCGCAGCCGCCGCTGGCGCGGCGGCTCACTCTAAAGGAGGAGCAGACCGATGTCGCAACCCTTATTGAAAGTGACCGACCTGGCAAAAAGCTTTTCCGGCGTCTGGGCGCTGAGCAGCGCTCAGCTAACCGTCGGTAGCGGCGAAATTCACGCCCTGCTGGGGGAAAACGGGGCGGGAAAATCCACGCTGCTGAAGGCGCTAGCGGGCGCGCAGCCGCAAACGCGCGGGGATATCTGGTTCAACGGCGAAACGCTGCCGGTGGACGACTCTCCGGTGGAACGCCAGAACAAGGGCATTATCACCATCTATCAGGAGTTCAACCTGCTGCCCAACATGACCGTCGCGGAAAACATGTTTCTCGGGCGCGAGCCGCGTAAACGTAACCTGATCGTCGACGAAAAGGCGGTCAACCAGGAGGCGCAGGTCATTCTCGATTACCTCCAACTGAACGTTGCGCCGACCACGCCTGTCGCCCGCCTGAGCGTCGCCCAGCAGCAGATGGTGGAGATCGCCCGGGCGCTGACCCTCAACGCCCGGTTAATCATTATGGACGAACCTTCCGCCGCGCTGAGCGACAGCGAGGTGGAAAGCCTGCACCGCGTGGTGCGGGAGCTTAAAAACCGCGGCGTGAGCATTATTTACGTTACCCACCGTCTGCACGAAGTTTTCCAGCTCTGCGATCGCTTCACCGTTTTCCAGGACGGCCGCTTTACCGGCACCGGCGCGGTGGCGGAGACCAACGTTGAACAGCTGATCCGCCTGATGGTCGGACGCGACGTGGCCTTTAACCGCCGCCCCGCCAGCGAAACCCATCACGAGGACAAACCCATCCGCCTGGCGGTAAAGGGGCTGAGCCGCGAAAAGCCGCCGCTGGATCCGCACGGCATCGCCCTGCACGACATCAGCTTCCACGTCCACGCCGGGGAAGTTCTGGGCATTGCCGGGCTGGTGGGCGCGGGACGTACCGAAGTGGCCCGCTGCCTGTTTGGCGCAGACGCGTTTACCTCGGGCAGCTTTGAGCTGGACGGCGTGCCGTACCAGCCGCGCGACCCGCTGTATGCTCTCGATCAGGGCGTGGCGCTGGTGCCGGAAGACCGCAAAAAAGAGGGGGCAGTGCTGGGGCTCTCCATTCGCGACAACCTGTCGCTCTCCTGCCTCTCCTCGCTGCTGCAGTGGCGCTGGTTCGTAAACACCCGTAAGGAGGACGATCTGATTGAGTCCTACCGCAAGGCGCTGCAGATCAAAATGGTCAACAGCGCGCAGGAGGTGCGCAAGCTCTCCGGCGGCAACCAGCAAAAGGTGATCCTCGCGCGCTGCATGGCGCTCAACCCGCGGGTGCTGATCGTTGATGAGCCGACGCGCGGCATCGACGTGGGGACCAAATCGGAAGTGCACCAGGTGCTGTTTGACATGGCGAAAAAGGGCGTGGCGGTGATTGTGATCTCCTCCGATCTGCCTGAAGTGATGGCGGTGTCAGACCGGATCATCACCCTCAGCGAAGGCCGGGTGACCGGCGAGATCCACGGTGACGACGCTAACGAAGAACGGCTGATGACGATGATGGCCATCAACCACAACGCCCTGAACGCGGCATAACGGAGTTTCTCATGACGCAGATGATTTCTAAAACGCAGGCCCCGGTCAAACGCGCCGGACGCATCGATCCCATCGCCTTCTTCGAGCGCTTCGGGGTGCTGATTTTCATGATCCTGCTGCTGATCTTCTTCCAGTCGCAGAACAGCAACTTTTTCTCTGAACGCAATATTTTCAACATCCTGACCGAAGTCTCCATCTACGGGATCATGGCCGTGGGGATGACCTTCGTCATCCTGACTGCCGGGATTGACCTCTCCGTGGGCTCCATTCTGGCGGTCTGCGCCATGACCGCGGCGTACGTGATCAAGGGCGACAACTTCACCACCGTCGATCCGAACGCCTGGGGCGGCATGAGCTGGCTGATTGGTCTGGGGATTTGTCTGGCCATGGGCACGGCGATCGGCTTCCTGCACGGCCTGGGCGTGACCCGTCTGCGCCTGCCTCCGTTCATCGTCACCCTCGGTGGGATGACCATCTGGCGCGGCCTGACGCTGGTGATCAACGACGGCGCGCCGATCGCCGGTTTCGATCAGGGCTACCGCTGGTGGGGTCGCGGGGAGCTGCTCGGCATCTCCATTCCGATCTGGATCTTCGCCATCGTCGCCCTCGGCGGCTATCTGGCGCTGCATAAAACCCGCTGGGGCCGCTTCGTCTACGCCATCGGCGGTAACCCGGAGGCGGCGCGCCTGGCGGGGGTGAACGTCAAGCGCGTGCTGGTCAGCGTCTACGTGCTGATCGGCTGTCTGGCCGGGCTGGCGGGCTTCATTCTGAGCGCGCGTCTGGGGAGCGCCGAGGCGGTGGCCGGGATCTCCTTTGAGCTGCGCGTCATCGCCTCGGTGGTGATCGGCGGCACCTCGCTGATGGGCGGCTACGGGCGCATCGGCGGCACCATTATCGGCTCCATCATCATGGGGATTCTGATTAACGGCCTGGTGCTGATGAACGTCTCGGCCTACTACCAGCAGATTATCACCGGATTAATTATCGTTCTGGCGGTGGCATTCGATACCTATGCCAAGAGCCGTCGCGGCGCACTGTGAGGATCACGATGAAAGAGGTTCGTATTGGATTAATTGGCACCGGGTATATCGGCAAGGCGCACGCTATCGCCTACGCCCAGGCCCCGACGGTGTTCAACCTGCGCGGCAGGCTGGTGCGCGAGATGGTGGCGGAAGTCACGCCGGAGCTGGCGGCAGAGCGCGCGCAGGCGTTTGGCTTCAACCGCTCCACCGGCGACTGGCGGGCTCTGGTGGCCGACCCTGCTATTGACGTGGTGGATATTTGTTCACCCAACCACCTGCATAAGGAGATGGCGCTGGAGGCGATCCGCCACGGCAAGCACGTCTACTCGGAGAAGCCGCTGGCGCTTAACGCCCACGACGCGCGGGAGATGGTCGAGGCCGCGAAGCGGGCCGGGGTGAAAACGCTGGTGGGGTTCAACTACATGAAGAACCCGACCGCGCAGCTGGCGAAGGAGATTATCGCCCGCGGCGAGATTGGCGAGGTGATCCACTTCTACGGCACCCACAACGAAGACTATATGGCCGACCCGCTCTCGCCCATTCACTGGCACTGCTTTAAAGAGACCGCCGGGCTGGGGGCGCTGGGCGACCTCGCGGCGCATATCGTCAATATGGCCCAGTACCTGGTCGGGGAGATCGAGCAGGTCTGCGGCGACCTGAAGATCGTGGTCCCGGCGCGCCCGGCGAAGGCCGGATCGTCAGAGATGATTGCCGTCGAAAACGAGGATCAGGCCCACGCGATGGTGCGCTTTGCGGGCGGCGCGCAAGGGGTTATTGAAACCTCCCGCGTTGCCTGCGGCCGCAAGATGGGGCTGTCGTACGTCATCACCGGGACGAAAGGCGCCATCAGCTTCACCCAGGAGCGCATGGCCGAGCTGAAGCTCTATCTGCATGACGATCCGGTGAATCGTCAGGGGTTCCGCACGCTTCTCGTCGGCCCGGCGCACCCGGACTACGCCGCGTTCTGCATGGGCGCGGGCCACGGGATTGGCTTTAACGATCAAAAAACGGTGGAGGTGCGCGACCTGGTGGACGGGATTGCCGCCGACGCGCCGATGTGGCCGGACTTCGAAGAGGGCTGGAAGGTGTCGCGCGTGCTGGACGCGATCGCGCTCTCTCACCAGGAAGGCCGCTGGCTGAACGTGAACGACATTGTCTGATGAGGTATCAACGTGGAAAAGCAGTTTGATGTGATATGCATGGGCCGCGTGGCGGTAGACCTCTACAGTCAGCAGATTGGTGCCCGCCTGGAGGACGCGTCGAGCTTCGCCAAATATCTCGGCGGGTCGTCGGGCAACGTGGCGTACGGCACCGCGCGCCAGGGTTTACGTTCGTCGATGCTGGCGCGCGTCGGCGATGAACACATGGGCCGCTTCCTGCGGGAAGAGCTCAACCAGGTGGGCTGCGATACCAGCCATCTGATTACCGATAAACAACGCCTCACGGCGCTGGTGCTGCTCGGCATTAAAGACCGGGACACCTTTCCACTAATTTTTTATCGCGATAACTGCGCGGATATGGCGATTACCGTCAGCGATGTGGACGAAAGCTACATTGCCTCCGCACGTTGTCTTGCCATCACCGGGACTCACCTTTCTCATCCGCAGACCCGCGAGGCGGTGCTGACGGCGCTGGGCTATGCCCGCCGTCACGGCGTGCGCACGGTGCTGGACATCGACTACCGTCCGGTTTTGTGGGGGCTCACCGCCTTAGGCGACGGGGAAACGCGCTTTATCGCCGCCGATAAGGTCACCCGCGAGCTGCAGGAGGTGCTGCACCTCTTCGACGTCATTGTCGGCACCGAAGAGGAGTTTCACATTGCGGGCGGCAGCACGGATACCCTGCAGGCGCTGGAGCAGGTGCGCGCCGTCAGTGACGCAGCGCTGGTCTGCAAACGCGGCGCGCTCGGCTGCTCGGTCTATACCGACGCCATTCCGCCCCGTCTGGACGACGGCCTGACGGTGACCGGCGTGCGCGTGGAGGTGCTGAACGTTCTTGGGGCGGGGGATGCGTTTATGTCCGGCCTGCTGCGCGGCTACCTGAACGACGAGGGCTGGGAGCAGGCGTGCCGCTACGCCAACGCCTGCGGCGCGCTGGTGGTCTCGCGTCACGGCTGCGCCCCGGCGATGCCGAGCAAAATCGAGCTGGATGACTATCTTTCACGCGCTGCAGATGTTCCGCGCCCGGATCTTGACCCGCGTCTTAACCATCTCCACCGGGTGACCACCCGCCGCCGCGAATGGCCGGAGCTGTGCGTGATGGCCTTCGATCACCGCAGCCAGCTTGAGGATATGGCGATGCAGTGCGGCGCGTCGCTTAAGCGCATTCCCGCGCTGAAGCAGCTGATCCTGCAGGCCAGCCGCGAGGCGGCGAGCCGCGCCGGGCTGGAGGGCAAAGCCGGCCTGCTGTGCGACGGCACCTTTGGTCAGGACGCGCTGAACGCGATCACCGGGGAAGGGTGGTGGATTGGGCGTCCCATCGAGCTGCCGGGTTCCCGGCCGCTGGAGATGGAGCACGGCAACATCGGCACCCAGCTTATCAGCTGGCCGCAGGAGCACGTGGTGAAGTGCCTGGTCTTCTTCCACCCGGAAGATGCCCACGGCCTGCGCCTGGAGCAGGAGCAGAAAATCGCCGAGGTGTACCACGCCTGCTGCCGGTCCGGGCACGAGCTGCTGCTGGAGGTGATCCTGCCCGCGACCATGCCGCGCAGCGACGAGCTCTACCTGCGCGCCATCTCCCGCTTCTACAACCTCGGCATTTATCCCGACTGGTGGAAGCTGCCGCCGCTCTCGGCCGACGGCTGGACGGCGCTGAGCGAGATTATCGAACGCCGCGATCCGCACTGCCGCGGGGTGGTGATCCTCGGCCTGGACGCCCCGGCGGAACAGCTGCGCGCGGACTTTAAAGCCGCAGCGGGGCAGACGGTAGTTAAAGGCTTCGCAGTGGGGCGCACGCTGTTTGGCGATGCCTCCCGCGCGTGGCTGAAGCACGATATTGACGATGCGCAGCTGGTGACGCGCATCCGGGACAACTACCTGCAGCTTATCGCCTGGTGGCGCGAGCGCGGACACGCATAATGGAGACGAAAATGAGTGTGCAATTAGGCATTAACCCGCTGACCTGGACGAACGACGATCTGCCTTCTCTCGGTGCGGAAACCTCGCTGGAGACCTGTCTGAGTGAAGGTAAAGAGGCCGGTTTTGCCGGCTTCGAGCTGGGCAATAAATTCCCGCGCGAAGCGCGCCTGCTTGGCCCCATCCTGCAGCGTCACGACCTGCGGCTGGTCTCCGGCTGGTACTCCGGCCGCCTGCTGGAGCGCAGCGTGGAGGAGGAGATCGCCGCCGTGCAGTCCCACCTGACTCTGCTGCGCGAGCTGGGGGCGAAGGTGCTGGTGTTTGCGGAAGTGAGCGGCTGCATTCACGGCGAGCAGCAGACCCCGGTGCATCTGCGCCCGCGCTTCCCGCAGGCGCGCTGGAAGGAGTACGGCGAGAAGCTCACCGAATTTGCCCGCTATACGCAGCAGCAGGGCGTGCAGATTGCCTACCATCACCATATGGGCACGGTGATTGAGTCCGCCGAGGACGTGGACAACCTGATGATCCACACCGGGGAGGCGGTCGGACTGCTGCTGGATACCGGCCATCTCACCTTTGCCGGGGCCGATCCGCTGGCGGTGGCGCAGCGCTGGGCGTCGCGCATCAACCACGTTCACTGTAAAGACGTGCGTGCCGACGTGCTGGCGGACGTGAAAAACCGCAAAACCAGCTTCCTCGATGCGGTGCTGAGCGGCGTGTTTACCGTGCCGGGCGACGGCTGCGTCGATTACCCGCCGATTATGCGGCTGCTGAAGGCGCAGGATTATCACGGCTGGCTGGTGGTCGAGGCCGAGCAGGATCCGGCGATTGCCCATCCGCTGACCTACGCCCGTCTGGGGTATAACAACCTGAGCCGTCTGGCCCGCGACGCCGGACTGATTTAAGGAGGGAACATGTCACGTCTGTTATCACGCTGGCAGCAGCCGAACGCGGAGGGGCGCACCCAGTCCGTTACGCCGGAAAGCGCGGGGTGGGGCTACGTCGGCTTTGAGGCGTATGAGCTGCAGGAGGGGCAGACGCTGACGCTGCCCGCCGTCAGCGAAGAGCGCTGCCTGGTGCTGGTTGCCGGGCGGGCCTCCATCAGCACGCCTTCCGCGCAGTTTAACGATATCGGCGAGCGGATGAGCCCGTTCGAGCGCATCAAGCCCTGGGCGGTGTACGTCACCCCGCAGGAGACGGTGCAGGTGAAGGCGCTGACGACGCTGGAGCTGGCGGTCTGCGCCGCGCCGGGCAAGGGCACCTATCCGACGCGGCTGATTGCCCCGCAGGATATCGACGCTGAGGCGCGCGGCAAGGGCCACAACCAGCGCTACGTGCACAACATTTTGCCGGAAGACAGGCCCGCCGATAGCCTGCTGGTGGTGGAGGTGTGGACCAATGAGGGCTGCACCAGCTCGTACCCGAGCCACAAGCATGACACGGATAACCCGCCTCAGGAGACCTACCTGGAGGAGACCTACTATCATCGCCTTAACCCGGAGCAGGGGTTCTGCATGCAGCGCGTCTACACCGATGACAGAACGCTGGATGAGTGTATGGCGGTCTATAACCGTGACGTGGTGATGGTGCCGAAGGGCTACCACCCGGTCGCGACGATGGCCGGGTATGACAGCTACTATCTCAACGTGATGGCCGGCCCGGTGCGCAAATGGATGTTCACCTGGGAAGAGGACCACGCGTGGATTAATCGGGATTATCCCGCGGACAGCGGTGGCTAGCGCGGGTTAGCCACCAGAACACCAGCGCCAGCAGGCTGACCGAGGCGCCAAGCAGGCAGACGCCCGGCCAGCCTGCACAGGCATACGTCATCGTTGTGCCGAGCGCGCCGATCCCGCTGCCGACGGCATAAAACAGCATGTAAAGCCCGACCAGCCGGCTGTGCGCCTCGGGACGGGTGCGGAAAATCATGCTCTGATTAGTGACGTGCAGCGCCTGACCGCCCAAATCGAGCAGTATGATGCCGATAAGCAAGATCCCGAGTGAACGGTCCATCAGCGACAAGGGCCACCAGGCTAACAGTAAGATACTCAGCGCCGCCGCGCTGGTGCGTTGGGCATATCCCCGATCGGCCCAGCGTCCTGCCCGGCCAGCCGCCAGCGCGCCCACCGCGCCAGCCAGCCCAAACGCCCCAATCGCTGTATGCGAAAAGTTAAACGGCGGTGCGCTCAGCGGCAGCACCAGTGCGCTCCAGAAAATGTTGAACGATGCAAACATCAGCAGCGCCAGCACGCCGCGTATCTGCAGCACTTTTTCCTGCCGCAGCAGCGTGAGCATTGAGCCAATCAGGCGCGGATAGCTCATCGTGGCAGTGACGGTTGGCAGGGCGGGGAGTCGCCACCACAGAGGTAACGCAATCATGAGCATCAGCGCGGCAGCACAAAGATAAACCCCGCGCCAGCCCGCGATATCGCTGATGCCACCGGCAAAGACGCGAGCGAGCAGCAAACCTGTGAACACGCCGCCCTGTGCCGCGCCGACAACGCGCCCCTGTTCATGGGCCGACGCGGCGCTGGCGGCGTAGGCGATCAGCCCCTGCGTCATGGCCGTGCCCAGCATACCGGTCGCAAGCATACCGATAAGCAGCGCTGAAGAGGACTGTGCCATGCTGACGGAAACCAGCGCCACCACCAGAGCAATCAGCTGTACTGCCATGAGTCGTCGACGATCCACTTTGTCACCCAGAGGAACGACAAGCAAAAGAGCCAGCGCGCAGCCAATTTGTGTCGCGGTCACCACGCCACCCACGGCCGCATGGCTGATGCCGAAATCGTTCGCCAGCGCGTCAAGCAAAGGCTGGGCGTAATAGACGTTTGCCACGCTTAGGCCGCTGGCGGTGGCGAACAGCCAGACCATGCTGCGCGGCATGTCGGCTGAAGGAAGGGCTGACGTCAGTGACATATTCAAAATCCTCGCCTGTGATAACCTGGTTTTAAAATGAAACTGGTTGAATGCTAGGCTAAGCAGTTTTAAAATGCAACTAGTTATAGGGTGGCCTTTGCGAGGAAAACAGGTAATGTCCCGAAATACGGTAAAAGAGGAATATTGTCCCGTTGCCCGCAGCGTTGACCTGCTCGGGGATCGCTGGTCGCTTCTTATTGTGCGTAATGCGTTTGACGGCATGACGCGCTTCGGGGATTTTCAGCGCAGCCTTGGGGTGGCGCGCAACATCCTTTCTGACCGGCTTCGCAAGCTGGTTGAGGCGGAAATCCTGACGTTACAGGGAGCATCGGACGGCACGGCTTATCAGGAATATGTTCTGACCGACAAAGGCGAACGTCTTTTCCCCGTGATCGTGGCGCTGCGTCAGTGGGGAGAGCAAAATCTGTTTGCGCAGGGCGAGCGTCACTCGCTGCTGATCGACAGGCGGACGGGCAGGCCGGTTCCCTTTATGGCGCCAGCAGCGCATGACGGCACTGCGCTGCTGCCGGTGGATACGGAAGTGCAGAAGATCGAATGAGTCACTCCGGTTAATTACCGCCTATCGCCTGCTCAATCGTCCGGGCAACGATCTGCGGCTGGCTGACCATCGACACGTGGCTTGCCGCCACCTCGGCGGTTTTCGCATGGATCGTCTTCGCCATCGCCCGTTCCAGATCGGGGTTGATCATACGGTCATTCTTGCTGACCACATACCAGCTCGGTTTGTCATGCCACGCCGCGTGGGCGACCTTTTCACCAAACGCCTCGGCCTTAATCGGCCCCTGCGTGGCCGCAATCTTATATTGAATGGCTGGCTTCACGTCAGGCGCGAAGTCCTTTCTGACGGCTCCTGTCGGCAGGTATAAATAGCCGTCCGCCGATTTAGCAATGCCCGCGCTGCCCGGCGGTGCAGGGTAGCTTCCTGCCAGATCCGCCGTCGACTGGCCGGAATCCGGCGCGAACGCCGCCACGTACACCAGCGATTTTACCCGCGCATCGTTGCCCGCCTCGCTAATCACGGTACCTCCCCAGGAGTGGCCCACCAGCACCACGTCACCCTCGGCGCGGGCGATGGCCCGCCGCGTGGCCGCAACGTCATCCTTAAGCGACGTGAGCGGGAGCTGGACGGCAATGACCTCGGCGTGCTGTTTCTGCAGCAGGGTAATCACCTTATTCCAGCTGCTGCCGTCGGCAAACGCGCCGTGGACCAGCACCACGCTGGTTTTACTCTGTGCAAAGGCGCTGGCGGAAAGCGCCAGCAGGCCTGCCGTCACTACAGACAGTGCTTTCATCTTCAGACTCCTTAAAAATGGTGGACCGCCGCGTGGGGCGGGACGGTGAATTCAACGGTTTTGTGGTCGAGCGGCTTGTGCGTCGGGTCGGCCAGAATAATTGTCACCTTGTGTTTACCGGCGGGCAGCCCCACCAGGATCACCGGCTCTCCGCTGGCGTCAGCCCAGTGCCACGGCGCGTCATCCACCACCACGTGAATGTGCCCGATGCGCGGGGTAACCTTGAGCGCTTCGGGGCCGAATACCGGCTCGATGCGCAGGTTTTCGGCACGGTACTGAATAAACACCGCGCCTTTTCTCAGCGGCCCGGCAAGCGGGGGATCAACTATCAGCTTTGCGGGAGGCTGCGGCTGCGCCAGCGGCGCAACGGCGGCGGGGCCGTTCACGTCCGCGGCGCTCAGGCTGTCCAGCGGTGTGGCCCGGGCATGGGCTACAGATGCCAGGACAAGCAGGGGGATAAGTGCATAACGACGAATCATGGGTTCTCTCCTCATCGGTTCTGAATGGCGACAGGGAAAGAAAACCATTTTTATGTATCGGAGATATTTGCCGGAGGCGGCGTTTTGTACCCGTTTGTCAGCGTGGCGCTCTGGATACAGTGCGATACAGTTTGCCTGCGTGGACGGCGCGCAATCGCTATCGCCAGCCCGGCAATCACCAGCGTCAGCCCCGTTGAAACCCACATTGCACCCGCGATCCCCAGGGTTTTATTCAGCCACGCATAGGCAAACGGTGAGGCAGCCGCCATTAGCTGGCCTGGGATCAGCAGCATCCCCGTGCGGCGGGCATAGCTTTCGGTGCTAAACAGCTCCAGCGGCAGGGTGGCTTTTACGATGGTGACCAGCCCGTTGATGGCGCCGTAGCCCAGCACAAAACCGGCTGCACACCACGCAAACAGGGCGCTGCTCATCCCCAGAAGAAAGCAGAGCGGCATGGCGAGCGCGGTAAAAAGCGTCAGTTTGAAGGGGGTTAAGCGGGCACCCGCCAGCACTTCCAGCGAGCGGGCGCCCGTCTGGCCGATCCCCCACAGCATGCCGATGGCGACCGGCAGGCCAAAGTGGGCAATAAACTCCGGCAGATGGGTGGATGTGCCGTTAGAGACAAAGGTGATGAGGGCAATGAAGGCGGCATAAAGCCAGGCGTTATGCCGCTCGTTGTTCAGCGGCGGCGCAGTGACCTTTGTCGTCACCGTCAGCCTTTGCCGGGGAAGCGTTCGAATCAGCATCGTGCTCAGCAGGCCGAAAAGAGCATAGACGCGCAGCGCCTCCTGCCAGCTCATGACCTGAAGCAGGGCATCACCCAGCGGCCAGAAAACGGCGGAGGCCAGCCCGCCCGCCAGCGTGACGCGTGAGATCGTTCTTCGCGCCTGCTGCCCGTAGAGGTTTACCAGCGCGGCGAACAGCGCGTCGTACAGCGACAGGCGCATCCCTGTGCCGCCGATAAGCCAGGCGCAGTACCAGCCAAAAAGCGTCTGGGTATACGCCATCCCTGCGCAGCCTGCGGCGATCAGCAACGTGCCGCTCATCACCACTTTCTGACCGCCAAAGCGTGCCAGCAGGCGGGCGACAAACGGAGAAACCGCCGCCATCACCAGCATCGCCAGCGTCAGGCCGAGGTAAATCTGCGGTGATGACCATCCCCGGTCGGCTGAAATCGCCATTGCAAAGGTGCCGGGCATATAAAACGAGATCCCCCAGTTGATAAGCTGATTACATCCCGCCGTGAGGGCGAGGCGGCGTGGCAGGGCGGGTGTTTCCATTGTTTTTCATTCCGTTATGCAGTTGTCCTGAGCATAACTCGCGCGCTATTGTGCTGGCAGGGCAGCAACCTTATGCGCGGTATAAGAGAAACTTTGAATGACAACGCTTAATCTGGGCTATCTCGCCACCTTCCGTCTGGTGATCCAGCGCGGCAGCTTTTCAGCGGCAGCGGATGTGCTGGGTATTTCCCAGCCCGCCGTCAGCCTGCAAATACGTCAGCTGGAGCAGTTTCTGCAAACGCGGCTGGTGGAGCGTACCGGGCGAGGGATTAAGGCTACGGCTGCCGGGGAAGCGTTGCTGGCGCATGGGGAGCGTATTCAGCAGGCGGTGGATGACGCCATTCGGTCCGTGAGCGCATTCAGCCACGATGTGAGCGGCACCATTACGCTTGGCACGGGGGCAACGGCCTGCATCCATTTTCTGCCCCCGCTGCTGGAGAAGCTGCGCCAGGACTATCCGCTCCTGAGCGTGGGGGTGACGACGGGCAACACCCTCGACATCGTCAGGGCCATCGAAGAGAACCGGCTCGATATGGGGCTGGTGACGCTGCCGGTGAGCGGCAGAGCGCTGGACGTCATGCCGGTGATGGACGAAGAGTTTGTCTTTATCGCGTCGCGGGAACAGCAGGATGCTTTCAGGGACTTTACCCCGGAGGCGCTGCACGCTCAGCCGCTGATTGCCTTTGAATCAGGCAGCGGTACCCGGGCGCTGATCGATGGCTGGTTTGCGGCTAATGGATTAGCGATCGCACCGGTGATGCAGCTTGGCAGCATCGAGGCGATCAAACGCATGGTTCGCGCGGGGCTGGGCTACAGTATTGTGCCGCGAATGGCGGTCGAACAGGATGCCGATCGCGAAGGACTATGCGTGATGTCGCTTACGTCCATGCTGCAGCGGCAGCTGGCGGTGGTAATGCGACAGGATAAAATCCTCAGCAAAGGGATCGCGGCCATTATTCGGCTCGTGCAACATCCTGCGGCTGTTTAGCGATCGGTGGTGTCGACGGTCAGGCTGGATTGCTGCGACTGGGTTTTGTCCTGATGGTGGTACCAGGCGCCAATTGAAGAGTAAACGAAGCGGCCAAAGAAAAACAGGAAGCTGATGAGCAGTATGATGCGGGTCATTCGGGTATTAAATTGATGTCGTTTTCGCATACGCGTGACCTGACTCACTCTGTTTTTCCTGGATAAGCCCTTTTGGGCGACAAGGATATTAAGGCACAGCGGGAAGATGGGGTCAATTCTGAAGTGTGTAAATAACCGTCAATGTTTACATTGATTAATGTTATTGAAATTAATTAATGCATTTACCATATTGATAATATGAAGAAAATAATTTCAAAAAAATGCCGCAAAAAGTTATTTGCGTAAAGTAGTTTGATTTAAGTCAACGGCTTCCCGGCCCTGATATTTAAAATCCTTCCTCCATACTGTTCGCCCCGCACGCCGCCGGGCGGCGCGTACGTCAGGTTGGATGCCTGTCTTTATTTTCCCTCTGGAGCGAAAGGGGTTTAACCGGGCATCTATGAACATTCTGGCTTTCCTGAAAAAAAATGAAAACCGCTGGTGGGCATTACCGCTTATTTTGCCTGTGGTTTTACTTCCCGTGCTGAGCATCGCGAATACATTCACGCAGCTGGGCGACGGCATTGCGGCACTCTATTATTTCCCCCTCTCATTTTTGCTTTCGCTGATGATGTTCTTTGGCCTGGAAGCGCTGCCCGGGATCGTATTGTCGCTGTTTATCCGCTATTACCCGTCGGTCGGGATGTTTGAAACCGTCGCGGGGATCCTCCATTTTGTCGTCCCTTTAGTGCTCAACTGGGGTGGCTACCGGGTGTTTGCGCCCAGACGGAATATGACCGCGTACGGCGACGTGCGGCTGATGGCGCAGCGCATCTTCTGGCAGGCGTTCTGCCCCGCGACGCTATTTCTGGTGCTGTTTCAGTTTGCGGTGTATTTAGGCGTGTATGAGAGCCGTCAGAGCCTTGCGGGATTAAATCCCCTCAATATTCGCACGCTCATCAACTATCAGACGCTGCTGGTCAGCGGGCTAACGGGCGTGCCGCTGAGTTATCTGCTGATCCGCCTGCTTCGACATCCGCGCTATATCAAAAGCCTTCTCTCGCAGATCCGTTCCGAGATAGACAAAAAGGTGACGGTCGTTGAGTTGCTGGTGTGGGCTATCGCGCTTGGCGTGCTGCTTTCGCTGCTGCTGATTCCGATGAATGAGAACAGCTCCATTTTCACCACCAACTACACTCTTTCCCTGCTGATGCCGGTGATGCTCTGGGGCGCGATGCGTTTTGGCTATAAGCTGATTTCGCTTATCTGGACGCCGATACTGCTGGTGTCTATTCACTATTTTTATCGCTATATCCCGGTAAATCCGGGGTATGACATTCAGCTGGCGATCACCTCTTCCAGTTACCTGGTCTTCTCCTTCGTGGTGATTTATATGTCGATGCTGGCAACACGGCAGCGCGCGGCGAACAAACGCTCCCGCAGGCTGGCGCTGCTCGACCCGGTCGTCCATATGCCTAACCTGCGGGCGCTGTCGCGCGATCTGGCGAAAAACCCGTGGTCGGCGCTCTGCCTGCTGCGCATTCCGGAGCTGGAAATTCTGGGCCGAAATTACGGCGTGTTGCTGCGGATTCAGTACAAGCAGCAGCTGGCGCAGTGGGTGAATGGCATTCTCCAGCCCAATGAGCTGGTGTATCACCTGACCGGGTATGACCTGGCGGTACGGCTCAACGCGGAATCGCACCAGCAGCGGATTGAAGCCCTGGACGAGCATATCAAGCAGTTCCGCTTTGTCTGGGACGGCATGCCGCTGCAGCCGCAGGTGGGCGTGAGCTATTGCTATGTCCGGTCCCCGGTTAACCATCTTTATCTGGTGCTGGGCGAGCTGGGCGTGGTTGCCGACCTGTCGCTCTCCTCCAACCATCCGGAAAACCTTCAGCAGCGGGGTGCCGTCCATTTGCAGCGCAACCTGAAGGATAAAGTCGCGATGATGAGCCGCCTGCAAAAGGCGCTTGATAACGACGAATTCACCCTGCTGGTTCAACCCGTTCGCGGCATGCGTGGCGATTGCTATCACGAAGTCCTGCTCCGGATGCCGGATATCAACGGGCTATTGATCTCCCCCGACCAGTTCCTGCCCGTCGCGCAGGAGTTTGGTCTCTCTTCCCGGGTAGATTTGTGGGTGCTGGAGCATACCTTACGCTTCCTGTCCGCGCATCGCGAAAGACTGCCCGGCCAGCGCTTTGCCATTAATCTGGCCCCGTCGACCGTGTGTCGGGTGCAGTTTCCGCTTGAGGTGAGTCGCCTGCTGGCGAAATACGCCATTGAGCCGTGGCAGCTAATCTTTGAAGTGACGGAGTGCAGCACCTTTTGCAATGCGGAGCAGGCGCAACACATCCTCCGGCAGCTGCAGAAAATGGGGGTACGTATTGCGATTGATGATTTTGGCACCGGCTATGCGAGCTATGCGCGGCTGAAAAGCGTGGATGCGGATATTCTCAAGATTGACGGCAGCTTTATTCGCAATATCGTCAATAACAGTCTGGATTATCAGATTGTGGCGTCTATCTGCCATCTGGCGCGCATGAAAAAGATGCTGGTGGTGGCGGAGTATGTTGAAAGCGAAGAGATACGTAGCGCGGTTCACGCGCTAGGCATCGATTATGTGCAGGGCTATCTGATTGGCAGACCGGCACCGCTTGAGTCACTGCTGGAAGCAGAGGCGTCCACCGCGGACGCCTGAACCGTTACGCGGCGACGTCGGCGCTCTCTTCTTCGATTTTGAGCAGCCAGCCGGTGACCGCTTCCCAGTACTGCTGCTCTTTTTCCAGGTCCAGCAGGACCAGCGCGTTCTGGCTGAACCAGTCGTGCGGGAAGCTCAGCGTCCAGTGATGGTCGTCGGTTTTAAGCTTCAGCGTGGGCGGCGTGGTTGTCGCCTGACGCTGGTTATTGAGCAATACGCCAAGGCGCAGGAGCTGAATAAGCGGCAGGAACTGTTTTTTCTTGAACAGCGTAAAGCGCGGCAGGTCGTCGAGCTTGATGGCTTTGCGGTGATAACGCACCAGGGTCGCCATCATGGTTTGCTGCTCCTGGTTGAAGCCAGGCAGATCGCTGTTTTGCAGAATATAGGCCGAATGGCGGTGCATCCCGCTGTGGTTGATGTTCAGCCCCACCTCGTGCAGCATCGCGGCCCATTTCAACAGCGCGGCAAGCTGCGGGTGCGCCAGCTTAGGATTTTGCTCCTGCCACTGTTCATACATCTGTACCGTGGTGTCCAGCACGCGCTTCGCCTGTTCACGGTCGATGTTGTACTGGTTGGCCAGGCTTTGCGCGGTGCGGCTGCGAATATCCTGATGGCGGAAGCGGCCTTCCATCTCATACAGCACGCCTTCACGCAGCGCACCGTCTGAAAGTCGTAGCTCTTTAATGGCGAGGGCATCAAACACGCCGCAGAGAATAGCCAGCCCCGGCACGAAGACCGCCTTGCGCTCGTCGGAAAGACCCGGCAGGCTTAAGGCGTCAAAACTTTTATGCTTCAGCACTTCTTCGGTCAGCAACGTCAGGCGTTCGGGCGTGATAAACCCGTCTTTTTCACCCATCGCCAGCAGCACTTCATGCGCCGCCTTGATGGTGCCCGACGCGCCCAGCGCCACGTTCCAGCCCTGAATACGGTACTGCCAGGCCAGGTTTTCCAGCTTCTGGACAGCCGCCATACGCGCGCGCTGGAAGTTCTCGCGTGTGATGGTGCCGCCCGGGAAATACATCTGCGCGAAGCTGACGCAGCCCATACGGCGGCTTTCCACCAGGCGCGGCTCAAAGTCTTCGCCGATCACCAGCTCCGTTGAGCCACCGCCGATATCGATAACCAGCTTGCGGCCTTTTTCCGGCTGGGTGTGCTCAACGCCCATGAAAATCAGACGCGCTTCCTCGTTGCCGGAGATGATCTCAATCGGGTAGGGGATCACTTTTTCTGCCCGCTTAAGGAACTCCGGGGCGTTCAGGGCCTGGCGCAGGGTATGAGTGCCTACGATGCACACGCTGGAGGGCGAGAAGCCCTGCAGGCGTTCAGCAAACAGTGACAGGCAGTTTAACCCGCGCTCCATCGCCTCTTCGCTGAGCATGCTGCGTTCATCAAGACCATCCGCCAGGTGTACGCGCTGCTTCAGACGACCGATGATCTGCAGCGCGCCATCCACCTCACGGGCGATGACCATGTGGAAACTGTTAGAGCCAAGGTCGACCGCGGCGAATTCCTGCGGGCGTGGGGTCTTATCATTTATCGGCATAGGTTAATCGGGTTGCTCGAGTGATTTGATATAGTCGTAAATCGCCAGTTGCGACCGCACTTTGCGGCGGTTGCCGCGCGGCACATAGCGGTTACTGAGTTCTTTGTCGATATAGCGTGCTTTCACGGTATCGCTGAACAGAATCTCGATGATGTCGAGGATCTGCTGCTTCAGACGCGGATCCAGCAGCGGTGCCGCGACTTCAATACGGTAGTCAATATTGCGCGTCATCCAGTCTGCCGAAGAGAGATAGACCTGTTTATCACCCGCATTATCAAAAATATAGATCCGATCGTGTTCCAGGTAACGGTCAACAATGCTGATCACACGAATATTGTCGCTGATGCCTTCCAGTTCCGGGATCAGCGAGCACATGCCGCGGATCAGCAGGTTAACCGGCACGCCTGAGCTGGACGCTGCATACAGCCTGTCCACCAGCCCTTTGTCGACCAGGTTGTTAAGCTTCAGCGTGATGCCGGACGACAGCCCTTTTTGGGCATTGGCGATCTCTTTATCGATCATATCGTACAGCAGGCGGCGCGAGTTCTGCGGCGAGACCAGCAGATAGTCAAAGCTCACCGGACGGTACGGGTTTTCGATAAAGTTAAAGACCCGGCGCACTTCGTTAGTAATGCGGGCGTCGGCGGTTAAGAGCGAGTAGTCGGTATAAATTCGCGCCGTTTTCTCGTTAAAGTTCCCGGTACCGATGTGGGCATAACGCACTACATCGTCACCCTCTTTACGGGAAATCAGGAACAGCTTGGCGTGAATTTTCAGCCCCGGCGCGGAGAAGATGACGTGCACACCGGCTTCCGTCAGACGACGCGCCCAGTGAATGTTCGCCTCTTCGTCGAAGCGCGCCTGCAGCTCAACCACCACGGTGACTTTTTTGGCGTTGTGCGCCGCATGGATCATCGCGTCGATGATGCGGGAATCTTTTGCCACGCGGTAGATGTTGATTTTGATCGCCAGCACGCTCGGATCGAACGAGGCCTGACGCAGCAGTTCGAGCACGTGCTCAAACGTGTGATACGGATAGTAAAGCAGCACGTCGCGTTCGCGAATGGCGTCGAATCCGTTGCGGAATTTATCGAACCACAGGTGGCGCAGGCGCGGCAGCGGCTTGTTCACCAGATTGGCTTTGCCGACGTTCGGGAAGCCAATAAAGTCTTTAAAGTTGTGGTAACGACCGCCCGGCACGATGGAGTCATAGCGCGAAATGGTCAGTTTATCGCGCAGCATCTCCACCATGGCGTCCGGCATATCGCGCTGATAGACAAAGCGCACCGGCTCGGCCGTCAGGCGCTGTTTCAGGCTGGAGGACATCAGCTCCATCAGGCTGGCTTCCATCTCGTGCACCAGGTCATATTCGGCGTCACGGGTCATCTTCATCGAATAGGCGTTTAACGCATCGTAATCGAAGAAGCCTTTGAAGATGTCGTCCAGGCAGTAGCGCAGGATGTTGTCCAGCAGGATCATCGGCTTGCGTCTGCGCGGGGTTTCCGGCGGCAGGTTCACAAAGCGGGGCACCTTGTCGGACGGGATCTCCAGCAGCGCGTAACGGATAGACTCACCGCGAATAATTTCCACCGCCAGGTAGGTGTAATCATCTTTCAGGAACTGAACCAGATCGGTTTCGCGGTTGATGAGAATCGGGGTAATGTGCTGGCGCAGGTAGTGTTTGAAGTAGTGGCGCAGCCAGTTTTGTTGGTTAACGGAAAGCTGGCGTTCGTTAATCAGGAAGATTTGATTGCGCGCCATCTCCAGCAGCAGTTCGTTATACAGGCCGTCAAATTCCTGATCGGCTTTCAGCACGCGGGACTGGATTTTGCCCAGCAGATGCCGCGAGTGCGAGTTTAAGCCCTGTTCTTCGCTGATGATGATACGTCTTTTCAGCTCGGCAAAGCGAACCTTGTAGAACTCATCCAGGTTGTTGGAATAAATGCCCAAAAAACGCATGCGCTCGATAAGCGGGTTACTTTTGTCTGCCGCTTCCTGGAGTACACGTTCGTTGAATGCTAACCAGCTTAGCTCTTTCTCGATATATAACTTTTCCTGACCCATTACAGCTCACACTCCAGTTCAATCACAGGACGTGGTAAATCCGTCTCGTCCTTATTATGGCGAGCAATTCCACGATATGTCCAACAGTGCCAGAAAAGTATGACAGTTATTTTTTTTGTTGGGGATTTTAGAAGGTTGGAGAAGGGGATATCGGGTAATGCAATGTACAGGTCGGGTAAGCGCAGCAGCGCCACCCGACATAACAAACTACTCTTCGGCCGCATAACCCTGCGGGGGTAACTTCACGCCGTCCAGCCAGGCTGCACCGTCGCGCATCTCGAGACGCCCGTCGACAAACCAGCTGACCACCAGCGGGTAAATGGCGTGTTCCTGGGTCTGCACGCGTTCGGTCACGTCTTCTTCGCTGTCGCCGTCAAAGACCGGAACTTTCGCCTGCAGGATCACCGGACCGCCGTCCAGCTCGTCGGTAACGAAATGCACGGAGGTACCGTGCTCCTCATCGCCGTTTTCAAGAACCTGACGATGGGTATGCAGGCCGGGATATTTTGGCAGCAGGGAAGGGTGGATATTCAGCAGACGACCGGCGAAGTGTTCGACGAAGGCCGGGCTAAGAATACGCATATAGCCCGCCAGCACGACCACGTCCGGCGCGTAGGCATCAATCTCATGCACCAGCTCGCGGTCAAAGGCTTCACGCCCGGCGAACTGGCTGGCTTCCAGCGCGTGCGCGGGAATGTTCGCTTCCCGCGCACGCTCAAGGCCGAACGCGTCGGCCTTGTTGCTGAAAACTGCCCGAATGGTGCCATTGATTTTCTTCTGCTTGCAGGCGTCTATGATGGCCTGCAAATTGCTTCCGTTGCCGGAAATGAGCACCACGATGTTTTTCATTCAATGACCACACGCTGTTCGGAATCGGAAGCTTTAATCGTACCGATTTTCCACGCGTTTTCACCTTTTTCAGTCAGCAGCTTAACCGCTTTATCCGCTTCGCTTGCCGGCAGGGCGATAACCATGCCCACGCCGCAGTTAAAGGTGCGGTACATTTCGTGAGAGCTCACGTTGCCCGCGGTCTGCAGCCAGTTAAACACGGCTGGCCACTGCCATGACGATTCGTCGATCACCGCCTGGGTGTTGTCCGGCAGGACGCGCGGGATGTTTTCCCAGAAGCCGCCGCCGGTCAGGTGAGCGATAGCGTGAACGTCGACGTTCTCGATAAGCTCAAGCACGTTTTTCACGTAGATGCGGGTCGGCGCCAGCAGATGGTCAGCCAGCGGTTTGCCGTCAAGCTCGGTCGTCAGCGGGTCACAGCCGCTCACTTCGAGGATTTTACGCACCAGGGAGTAGCCGTTGGAGTGCGGGCCGCTGGAGGCCAGCGCGATCAGCACATCGCCATCGGCCACTTTGCTGCCGTCGATAATTTCTGATTTTTCTACTACGCCGACGCAGAAGCCCGCGACGTCATAATCTTCGCCGTGATACATGCCCGGCATTTCCGCGGTTTCACCACCGACAAGCGCACAGCCGGACTGCAGACAGCCTTCGGCGATACCGTTAATCACGCTGGCAGCGGTATCCACGTCCAGTTTGCCGGTCGCGTAGTAATCGAGGAAGAACAACGGCTCTGCGCCCTGTACCACCAGGTCATTCACGCACATCGCGACCAAATCGATACCGATCGTGTCGTGACGTTTTAAATCCATCGCCAGGCGCAGTTTGGTGCCTACACCGTCAGTACCCGAGACCAGAACAGGTTCACGATATTTTTGCGGCAGCGCGCACAGTGCGCCGAATCCACCCAGACCACCCATCACTTCCGGGCGGCGGGTTTTTTTCACCACACCTTTGATTCGGTCAACCAGCGCATTACCTGCGTCAATATCAACACCGGCATCTTTGTAGCTGAGAGAAGTTTTGTTGGTCACGGCTTAAATCCCCACGCGATTGCATAGCTAGTAAGAAAAATCGGCGCAATTCTAACAGTCCAGGCAAACGTTTGCGAGCCTATTCTGGACGTGGGGATCTTTTTTTCTGTGTGCCTTATGAATGCAGCCAAACTTGACTCTGTTCACGAAAATGAAACCGGTTTCTGAGAACTGCTTGCAACAGCTATGCCCTTTGCACATCATCGAACTGAAACCGGTTTCTGTAATTGTTTTTGCAGAAAATAACGCAGAATGAGGGAAAGCGAATGTCAGGATTTAAAGCAGATTTTCTGTGGGGCGGGGCCGTTGCGGCGCACCAGTTGGAAGGCGGCTGGAAAGAGGGCGGCAAGGGCGTGAGCGTTGCCGATGTCATGACCGCGGGGGCGCACGGCGTGCCGCGTGAAATCACCAACGGCGTGCTGGAGGGGAAAAATTATCCTAACCATGAAGCCATCGATTTCTACCACCGCTATAAAGAAGACATCAGACTCTTTGCCGAGATGGGGTTCAAATGCTTCCGCACCTCTATTGCCTGGACGCGGATCTTCCCGAAAGGCGACGAGCTTGAGCCTAACGAGGCTGGCCTGAAATTCTATGACGATCTGTTCGACGAATGCCTGAAGTACGGCATCGAACCGGTTATCACTCTTTCTCACTTCGAGATGCCTTTCCATCTGGTCACCGAATACGGTGGCTGGCGCAACCGTAAGCTGATCGACTTCTTCGTTCGTTTTGCAAAAGTGGTGTTCCAGCGCTACCAGCATAAGGTGAAGTACTGGATGACCTTCAACGAGATCAACAACCAGGCTAACTTCCACGAAGACTTTGCGCCGTTTACCAACTCCGGGCTGAAGTACGCGCCGGGTGAAGACCGTGAACCGGTGATGTTCCAGGCGGCGCACTATGAACTGGTAGCCAGCGCCCTGGCGGTGAAGGCGGGGCGCGAGATTAACCCGTCGCTGCAGATTGGCTGCATGATTGCCATGTGTCCTATCTACCCGCTGACCTGTGCGCCGGACGATATGATGATGGCGATGAACGCCATGCATCGCCGCTACTGGTTCACCGACGTACACGTGCGCGGCAAGTACCCGCAGCATCTGCTCAACTACTTCGAACGTCGCGGCTTCGCGCTGGATATAACCGAAGAGGATAAAGCCGCGCTGAAGCAGGGCTGCGTCGATTACATCGGCTTCAGCTACTACATGTCCTTCGCCACCAAGGCGACGGCGGACAACCCGCAGCTGGATTACGACGAAAGCAAGAGCCTGGTCTCTAACCCGTACGTCCAGAAATCCGACTGGGGCTGGCAGATTGACCCGGTCGGGCTGCGCTACTCCCTGAACTGGTTCTGGGATCACTACCAACTGCCGCTGTTTATCGTTGAGAACGGCTTTGGCGCGATCGACGTGCAGGAGAGCGACGGCACGGTGAACGACCAGTACCGTATTGATTATCTGGCCGCCCACATCCGCGAGATGAAAAAAGCGGTGGTGGAAGATGGCGTGGATCTGATGGGCTACACCCCTTGGGGCTGTATCGACCTGGTGTCTGCCGGCACGGGCGAAATGAAAAAACGCTACGGCTTTATCTTTGTGGATAAAGACAATGAAGGCAACGGCACGCTGAACCGCAGTAAAAAGAAATCGTTCGACTGGTATAAGCAGGTGATTGCCAGCAACGGAGAGCAGCTCTAAGCACCACCCGGCAGAACCCCGCAAAAAAGCCGGAGCCCAGTCTCCGGCTTTTTTGTCTTTGCTTGATCCCTGTCAAGCAACATGGGTATGGCCTAATCTGAAAAAAGCGGTATAATCCCGCGATTTTTTTGCGGACGCCACCTCAGAGGAGAAAGAGAATGAAGATTGTGGAAGTGAAACACCCACTCGTTAAACACAAGTTGGGCCTGATGCGTGAGCATGACATCAGCACGAAGCGTTTTCGCGAACTGGCATCTGAAGTCGGCAGCCTGCTGACCTACGAAGCGACCTCTGATCTGGAAACAGAAAAAGTCACCATCGAAGGCTGGAACGGCCCGGTGCAGGTTGAGCAGATAAAAGGTAAGAAAATTACCGTGGTGCCAATCCTGCGTGCCGGTCTCGGCATGATGGAAGGCGTGCTGGAGCACGTGCCAAGCGCGCGTATCAGCGTGGTGGGTATCTACCGTAACGAAGAAACCCTTGAGCCTGTTCCTTACTTCCAGAAGCTGGTGTCTAACATCGACGAGCGTATGGCGCTGGTGGTTGACCCAATGCTCGCGACCGGTGGCTCTATGATCGCCACCATCGACCTGCTGAAAAACGCGGGCTGTAACAGCATTAAGGTGCTGGTATTGGTTGCTGCTCCGGAAGGGATCGCGGCGCTGGAAAAAGCGCACCCGGACGTTGAGCTGTATACCGCCTCTATCGACCAGGGGCTGAACGAGCACGGGTACATCATCCCGGGGCTCGGCGATGCCGGCGATAAGATCTTTGGTACGAAATAATCGAATAACGATAAATAAGCCGACTTTGATAGTCGGCTTTTTTTTGAATAAAACACCAACAATACTACACAGAGGAAAACACTATGACGCGCCGTGCTATCGGGGTGAGTGAAAGACCGCCGCTTTTACAGACTATCCCGCTTAGTTTGCAGCACCTGTTCGCCATGTTTGGCGCAACCGTGCTGGTGCCAATCCTGTTCCACATTAACCCAGCCACCGTGCTGCTGTTTAACGGCATTGGTACGCTGCTGTACCTCTTTATCTGTAAAGGCAAAATCCCGGCGTATCTCGGGTCGAGCTTCGCCTTTATCTCGCCGGTGTTACTGCTGCTGCCGCTGGGTTATGAAGTCGCGCTGGGCGGCTTTATCATGTGTGGCGTCCTGTTCTGCGTGGTGTCCTTCATTGTGAAGAAAGCCGGTACCGGCTGGCTGGACGTGATGTTCCCCCCTGCGGCGATGGGCGCAATCGTTGCCGTCATCGGTCTTGAGCTGGCGGGCGTCGCGGCGAATATGGCCGGTCTGCTGCCTGCTGACGGCCAGTCACCGGATTCCAAAACCATTATCATCTCGCTGGTAACGCTGGGCGTAACGGTGTTTGGCTCCGTGCTGTTCCGCGGCTTCATGGCGATTATCCCGATCCTGATCGGCGTGCTGGCGGGCTATGCGCTCTCCTTCGCGATGGGCGTGGTGGATACCACCCCGATCGCTCAGGCCCACTGGTTCGCGCTGCCAACCTTCTATACGCCACGCTTTGAATGGTTTGCTATTTTCACCATTCTGCCTGCGGCGCTGGTGGTGATTGCGGAGCACGTCGGCCACCTGGTGGTGACGGCGAACATCGTTAAGCGCGATTTAATCCGCGACCCGGGTCTGCACCGCTCCATGTTTGCGAACGGTTTCTCCACCATCATCTCCGGTTTCTTCGGCTCGACGCCAAACACCACCTACGGTGAGAACATCGGCGTGATGGCGATTACCCGCGTCTACAGTACCTGGGTTATCGGCGGCGCGGCGATCATCGCCATTCTGCTCTCCTGCGTCGGTAAACTGGCGGCAGCGATTCAGATCATTCCGGTACCGGTAATGGGCGGCGTTTCTCTGCTGCTGTACGGCGTGATCGGCGCCTCCGGTATTCGCGTGCTGATTGAATCCAAAGTGGATTACAGCAAGGCGCAAAACCTGATCCTGACCTCCGTTATCCTGATCATCGGCGTGAGCGGCGCGAAGGTGCACATTGGTGCGGCCGAGTTGAAGGGCATGGCGCTGGCGACCATCGTCGGCGTGGGCCTGAGCCTGATCTTCAAGCTGATCTCGGTCATCCGCCCGGAAGAGGAAATTCTGGACGCGGACGACAGCGAAAAAGCGTCACATTGATCGTATTACCGGGCGAGGGATCGCCCGGTTCTCTCCTTGCAGGTTCCGTGTTAAACTCCATTCCGATTTTACGTAGGATCTCTGGTTGAGGTATTTCTGAACGGACCGGCACAGCTCTCTCTGCCACTCTATCTCCCTGACGACGAAACTTTCGCGAGTTTCTGGCCGGGTGATAACCCCTCTTTACTGGCTGCACTGCAAAACGTGCTGCGCCAGGATCACAGCGGATACATCTATATCTGGTCACGCGAAGGCGCGGGGCGCAGCCACCTGCTGCATGCCGCCTGCGCGGAGCTTTCCGCGCGCGGAGATGCGGTAGGCTACGTGCCGCTGGATAAACGCACCTGGTTCGTACCTGAGGTGCTGGAGGGAATGGAACATCTCTCGCTGGTCTGCATCGATAATATCGAATGCGTGGCGGGGGACGAGCCGTGGGAAATGGCGATCTTTAACCTCTACAACCGCATTCTGGAGTCGGGCAAAACCCGGCTGCTGATCACCGGCGATCGTCCGCCGAGACAGCTCAATCTGGGGCTGCCGGACCTGGCGTCTCGTCTGGACTGGGGGCAAATCTACAAGCTTCAGCCGCTGTCGGATGAAGATAAGCTTCAGGCGTTACAGCTGCGCGCAAAGCAGCGCGGGTTTGAGCTGCCGGAGGACGTGGGGCGCTTCCTGCTCAAGCGGCTGGATCGCGAAATGCGCACGCTGTTTGACACGCTCGATCAGCTCGATCGCGCCTCCATTACCGCCCAGCGCAAGCTGACCATTCCGTTTGTGAAAGATATTCTTAAGCTTTGAGTTTTTTGCCCGGTGGCGGCTGCGTCTTACCGGGCCTACGAAAATTAGACATCCCCCAGCAAGTGCTCAACCAAAAGCGGAATTGGTCTTCCCGACGCCACGCTCCTGCCGCTCTCTCGCCACAGCGCCGTACCGCTAATGTCCAGATGCGCCCACGGGATCGTCGGCGGGCAAAAGTGGTGCAGCAGCCACGCCGCCGAAGCACTGATTGCTGCATTATTGGTCGGCGTGTTGCACAGATCGGCGATGGCGCTGTCGGTCTGTTTTTTCAGCCGCGCATCCAGCGGCAGGGACCACACTTCATCGCCGCTCTGCTTGCCCGCCAGCGTCAGCGTCGCGCGCAGCGGTTCATCCTGCGTCATTAATCCGCTCAATTCATACCCCAGCGCCTTCACGACCGCGCCGGTTAAGGTCGCCATATCAATAATATAGCGCGCCTGCGGATGGCGCTTGCTGGCCCAGGCGATGGCGTCCGCCAGCACCAGTCGGCCTTCGGCATCGGTGTTGTTGATTTCAACCGTGGTGCCGTTGCAGGCCGTCGCCACCGTGCCGGGCTGCATGGCGTCCGGGCCGATGGCGTTTTCCGCCAGCGCCAGCACGCCCATGATGCGAACGGGCAGCGCCAGCTCTGCGACGGTCAGCATCAGGCCCAGCACGTTAGCCGCACCGCACATGTCGTATTTCATGGTGTACATGCCCGCGCCTTCCTTCAGCCACAGGCCACCGGTATCGAAGGTAATGCCTTTACCCACATAGCAGCGCTCCGGGCCGTCGTTGACGCCGTCATAATGAATAGCCAGCAGGCGCGGCGGACAGGTCGCCCCTTTGCCAACGGCCTGCAGCAGCCCCAGACCCTGCTCAGCAATAGCCTTTTCGTTCAGCACTTCGCAGCGCAGGGCGGGGAACGTGGCACAGTGCCTTTGCGCCTCTTCCACCACAAACTGCGGCGTGCATCGGTCCGACGGGATATCCGCCAGACGTCGCGCCGCGACCATGCCGTAGGCGATGGCCTGCTGCTGGCGGAAGATCCCCTCCAGTTTTGCCTGCTGTTCCGGCAGGCAGAGGGCGGTGATGTTCGCAAGTCGCACCGCCGATTCATCCGTTTTCTTCAGCTTCAGGTCGCTCAGCCTGTGCGCCTGATTAAAGAGAAAACGCAGCACCTGCGCCAGCACCACATCGTCGATAGCAGTAACGTCCAGTATCAGCTCGGGGCTGACGGGCGAGGCCAGCAGCGTGCGCAGCGCCGTCAGCAATCCTTCGGTCAGGCTATCCTGCCAGAGGGCATCCGGCAGCAGGGTGATCCGGGCAAACGGGGCGCAGCCAAAGCGGGTGTCAGCGATGCTGGCAGACTCGCGCATTTCCGCGACAAGCGCCATTTCGGGCAAATGCGTACAGGAGGCGGACGCAATCAAATGGCTTTGCGGAGCAGCGTCAGAAAGCGCGTTGATAAACTGATATGTAATCATCATGATTCCTCAATCGGCGCGCGGATCCGCGCGGCATAGGCCTGCATCCACTCATCGTCTACGGCGTAATAATGCGTTTTCTCCCGCAGGCGTTCGGTACGAAAAACGGTGAGGGGCTGGCGAGCCGTCGCCACCACAAATGAGAACGTTTTGATGTTGGTGGCGGCCCCGAACTCGCCTCTCTTGTTCATGCACACCACGGAAAGATCGCCCGCGCGGCCAAAGCGCGACATCAGCTTGTCTTCCAGCTCGAACACCACTGAATCCGCCGCCTGCTGCGGCGTCATACCCTGCGCCATTCGGCGGACAATTTCGTAGCTGGTGCAGCCTTTCATCAGATCTTCACCGACGCCCGTGGCGGTGGCGGCGCCGGTTTCACTGTCGCAGTAAAAGCCGGAACCAATAATGGGCGAATCCCCGAGTCGACCACGTTTCTTCATGAACAGGCCGCTGGTGGAGGTGGCGACGCTCATTGACCCTTGTTTATCGAGTCCGATAATGCCGACGGTGTCATGCCCGTCGTAAGGGCTTAAGCCCTTATCCAGCGTCTCGCGGCAGCGCTTGCGGTAGTGCTGCATGGCGCGCTCGGTGAGCATGGTTTTGTCGGCGAAGCCCTGGCTCAGCGCCCATTCCCGCGCGCCCTGGCCGACCAGCAGGCTGTTGTAGCGCTGGCGGCTTAACGCATGCGCCACGCGCACCGGGTTGGCGATATCCACCAGATTGCCCACGGCGCCAAACGCCAGCGTATCGCCGTCCATGTAGGCGGCGTCCAGCTCCACCTCGCCATTTTCGGTGGGCAGCCCGCCGTAGCCGACGGATTTATAAAACGGAAAGTCTTCGACGGCGGCGACGGCATCCACCACCGCTGCAGAGACCGGTTTACCCGCAGCCAGCGCTGACGCAGACTCCGTAACGCCTTCAAGCGCCATTCTCCAGGTCGCGATAATTCCCCACATGCTTTACTCCTGTTTTGCAAGGGTGGTGTCGGTTTGCGTAACGGTGGACATTTCCGCCGCGCGGTACTGTTTGTCCACGATACGCATAAAAGGCAGATACAGCATGGCGCCAATCAGCAGGTTGATAAGCTGCATGACGCTGCCGCTCAGGTGTCCGGTAACGATAAAGCCGCTGATGACCGGCGGCAGCGTCCAGGGAATAAACACCCCGGTGGTGACGGCAACCGCGCCAATCTTCATCGCCGCATACTGCACGGTGACCAGCACCAGCGGCACCAGGTTGAACGGGATGAGCATGATCGGGTTCATGATCACCGGCAGGCCAAACAGGATCGGTTCGTTGATGTTAAACACCGATGCCCCGGCGCCGAGGCGCGCCACTTCACGCATGTTTTTGCTGCGGGCGAAAATCAGCATCGCAATCACCAGCGACAGCGTGGCCCCCGCGCCGCCCATCCAGATCATGTCAAAAAACTGTTCAGTAATAATGTGCGGCGGCGTCGTGCCTGCCTGAATCGCGGCGATGTTGTCGGTCTGGTTCTCCATCCACAGTGGGCGAATGATGCCGTTGATCATCGAGCCGGAGTTAATGCCCACTGACCACAGAATGGTGATGCTGAACACCGTCATCAGCGCGCCAAAGTAAGAGGTGCCGTAGTGGCGCACCGGCGTGGCAACCACTTCGTAAATAAACTGGTGGATGGTGTTGTAGTGGGTGTTTTCAAACACGATGCGGATACCCAGTACCAGAATCATCACCAGCAGGGCCGGGATCAGCGCGGCGAACGACTCCTGCACCGCCGGAGGCACGCCGTCCGGCATTTTGATCACCAGCTTTTTGCGCTTGAGCCAGCAGAACAGCTCCGTCCACAGCAGGGAACCGATCATCGCCACGAACAGCCCTTTGCTGCCAATCCACTCCACCGGAATGACGGTGATACCGCCGTTTTCCGCCACTTTGATAAAGGGTGTCAGGATGAGAAAGGCGACCAGCGCCAGGATACCGCAGGAGATGCGGTCTTCACCGTAGTGTTCCGCCAGGCGGAAGGCGACCAGGAAGCTGATGAACAGCGACATGGTGGAGAACACCGCGTTGAACGGGATTTCTATGATGGCGCTCCAGCTTTCACCAAAGGCCTGAGACATAAACTGCTGATAGGCTTGATTAGGGAACGACGAGATCACCAGCAGAATAGAGCCGACGATGATAAACGGCATGAATGACACGTAGGCGCCGCGAATGGCCCCGAGATGGCGCTGCTGGGCCGTTTTGGCCGCCAGCGGCATCAGTTTTGCTTCAAGAAATCCCAGAACATTGTTCATTGTGAACTCCGTACAAGATTGAGGGGTGTTGTTTGTGTTATGTCTGGGGATTATCAGTGAAGCGTGGCGAGCGAAAGGTGAAATCGGTCACAAAGCAATCGCTGTTGTAGTATAAATCTCATAAGATTGGTTCTGAGGATCCTGCGATGGAAATTAAACTGCATGCTAATGCCACCACGACGCCGCGCATCCGTCGCTATCTTCAGCAGTCAGATAAAAGCGACAGAGAGCTTGCTACCGAGCTGGGTATTTCGGTCACTACCGTCAGGCGCTGGCGCAACCGCGAGCAGGTTTCGGATAACCATACGACGCCAAAAGTGATACACAAAGCATTGAGACAGGAGCAGGTTGCGCTGGTCAATACCCTTCGGGATATCACTGGCGCTCCGCTGGACGAACTGCTGCAGATGGTCAATAGCGGACTCGGGATCGCCGTGTCCCGCGCGACCCTAAATCGCTATCTCAAACCGGCTTCGATAAAGCAGAAGGGCGCGACGTGGCAGGGAAAAAAGGCGCTGAAGGCAGGTATCGTGCCGCAAAAACTCCTGTTACATCATCAGCCTCTGTCCCTGCATATGGAAGATGGCGGGGAACAGCATCTGCTGTGGGCGCGTGAACCCGTGAGCGGCTGGTGCTACGCCCGGCTGTACGCGGGCATTTCTCCGCAGCTGCTGGCCCACTGGACGAACGACGCGCTGGCAGCCTGTCCGGCTGATATTCAATCTGTTGAGACTTTAGGTTTTGAGGTGAAGCTTGAGGAGCGTAATACCACCGTGACAGCGCATCCGCAGCAGTACCGAGCCGTTCAGGTTGATCTACCGCTATGTGAAATCATCCCGCGTCTGAGCAGTGAACCGGCAGGCGAGCTGTTGATCCAGCTGTGCGAATTTTACAACCGCGGAAAAGCGCAGAAAAAGCTGGGAGAGAGTACGCCGCAGGCCTTTCTGGAAGCGCTGCGGCATAAGAACTAGAGGATCTCGAGCACGTCTTCCGGCGGGCGTCCAATGCGCGCCTGGCCGTTCGCCACCACAATCGGGCGCTCAATCAGCTTTGGATTTTCAACCATCGCCTGGATCAGCTCAGCCTCGGTGAGGCGGCTGTCATCCAGGTTAAGCGACTTATACAGATCTTCTTTCTGGCGCATCAGCTCTCTTGCACTGCCCATTCCCAGCATGTGCAGCAGCTGGCGGAGGGTTTGCGCGTCAGGTGGGGTGTCGAGGTACAGCACCACTTCCGGCTCAACGCCGTTAGACTTCAGCAGGCTCAGGGTATCGCGGCTCTTGGAGCAGCGCGGGTTGTGATAAATTTTTACGGCGTCTGTCATGACGTGAATTCTCCTTTATTACATCTTCTCGTACGGCTTAAAGCGCTGCTGCAGGCCGCGCAGCTGATCGATACGCGCGTCGTAACGGGCCTGCTGGAGGCTGCCGAGCTTGACCTGCGAGCTGGCGCTGCTGAGCGCGGAAATCGCCTGATCGAGGCGGCCCACCAGGGCAAAACCTTCGGCACGCGCCGCCAGCTCCTGATCGCGGTTGCCGAGCTGGGCTTGCGCCTGAGCGAGCAAATCCCAGCCGTTTTGATCGTCTTTATTGTTAAAGGTATAGCGGTTCAGAATGGTCGCCGCTTCGCCAGGCTGACCGCCCTGTAAGTAAGCGTTCGCCAGGTTAAGCTGCAGCACCGGGTTGGTACGGACGTCTTTCGCCCCCTTCAGACGGTTAATCGCATCGGCCGTTTTCTTCTGGCCCAGATCGATATCCGTCGACAGATCGAGGTACCACGGGTTGTTCGGGTCGGCAGCCAGAAGCGGTTGCAGCGCTTTGCGCGCCTCGTCGTATTTGCTGGCTTCCATCGCCTGGAGCGCCTGACCATACTGCGCGGCGTTTTTCTCACGCACGTTGCCTTTCGCCAGGGTATCCAGCAGGTCGCTGGTGAGCTGGTTACGCCCGGAATTGTACATCCCAAGCGTTCTCACTTTCGCCATGTAGAAATCCTGCGAAGACTGAACCACCACCGGACGCATCTGGTTGGCACGGTTACGGGCGTCCGACAGGCGGCTTTCCGGCAGCGGGTGGGTCAACAGAATTTCCGGCGGACGGGAAGAGTAACGCGCCTGATCGAGCAGTTTTTCGAGGAAGCTCGGCATGGCCTGAGGGTCAAAGCCCGAGCGCTGCAGCACCTGAATCCCGATGCGGTCAGCTTCCTGTTCGTTTTGCTGGGTAAAGCTGATCATCCCCTGGCGCGTTCCCGCCAGCGTACCGGTCAGGGCCGCCATCCCGGCCTGCGGGCTGGCCATCGCCAGCAGAATAGAGCCCAGCGCGCCCACCCAGGTGAGGGGGGCGTTACGTTTCTGGTCTTCCATGGCGCGCGCCAGGTGGCGCTGGGTGACGTGCGAAATTTCGTGCGCCATTACCGAGGCCAGCTGGCTTTCGTTGTCAGAGTAACGGAATAACGCCGAATGCAGCACCACGTTACCGCCAAAGAAGGCGAAGGCGTTGATTTCGTCATTATTGATTAAATAGAAGTGGAAGGGGGTTTTTACCGAGTCAGCGTGCGAAACCAGACGCATCCCCAGCCCGTTAATGTACTGTACCAGCAAAGGGTCGTTAATCAGCGGGGCGCTGCCGCGCAGCTGGCGAACATAGTAATCCCCCATTTGCATCTCTTGCCCAATAGAGAGCGTGCTTCCTGCTGTGGTGCCCATGTCCGGCAATGAATCGGACGAGTCAGCAAAAGCGGGCAACACCTGACCGACCGTCACCGCGCCAATCAGTGTTGCAACCAGTGTTTTTCTCAACTGCCTGAACATAACCACTGTCCTGTATGTTGGATGTGCTAATTTGACCGATGAACCGGCATAACGTTCATCTCTGCTGCTCTGCGAGTGTAGCCGTGTTACAGCATGAAGAAAATCCCATACATCAGGCTTTTGCGGATTGCGATCGGGATACAAAAAGCGAAAGTCTTTTTTGTGACAGTTAGATACAATTCACCGTCTCACTCCCGCCATTCGATTCAGGGAAGGGTTGTATGCTCGAAATGTTAATGCAGTGGTACCGGCGTCGGTTCAGCGACCCGGAAGCCATTGCTTTGTTGGTTATTCTGGTTGCCGGGTTCGGTATTCTGTTCTTCTTCAGCGGCCTGCTCGCTCCCCTGCTGGTGGCGATTGTGCTGGCGTACCTGCTGGAGTGGCCAACGGTGCGCCTGGAGCACATTGGCTGTTCCCGGCGCTGGGCGACCAGCATCGTGCTGGTGCTGTTTGTCGGCATCCTGCTGTTGATGGCCTTTGTGGTGATGCCAGTTGCCTGGCAGCAGGGAATTAACCTGATCCGCGACATGCCAGGTATGCTGAACAAGCTGTCTGATTTCGCCGCCACGCTGCCGCGCCGTTACCCGGCCCTGATGGATGCCGGGATTATCGACGCGATGGCCGAAAATATGCGCGCCCGCATCATGACGATGGGCGATTCGGTGGTGAAGTACTCTCTGGCCTCGCTGGTCGGTCTGCTCACGCTCGCGGTTTACCTTGTGCTCGTGCCGCTAATGGTCTTCTTCCTCGTGAAGGATAAAGATCAGATGCTCAACGCCGTGCGCCGTATTCTGCCGCGTAACCGCGGGCTGGCAGGGCAGGTCTGGGAAGAGATGAACCAGCAGATCACCAACTACATTCGCGGCAAGGTGCTGGAGATGATTGTCGTGGGGGTAGCCACCTGGATTGGCTTCCTGATTTTTGGCCTGAACTACTCGCTGCTGCTGGCGGTGCTGGTGGGGCTGTCGGTCCTGATCCCGTACATTGGCGCGTTTGTAGTGACCATCCCGGTTGTTGGGGTCGCGCTGTTCCAGTTTGGGCTGGGGACAGAGTTCTGGAGCTGCTTTGCGGTGTACCTGATTATTCAGGGCCTGGACGGTAACCTGCTGGTGCCAGTGCTGTTCTCCGAAGCGGTGAACCTGCATCCGCTGGTGATTATCTTATCCGTGGTGATTTTCGGCGGGCTGTGGGGATTCTGGGGCGTGTTCTTTGCGATTCCGCTGGCGACGCTGATTAAAGCCGTGGTCCACGCGTGGCCGGATGTGCCGGCGGTGGAAGAGAAGTAGTTTTTGTGCGGCCCGATGCTCTCACTCCGACCCTCTCCTATGGGAGAGGGGGAAAACACTAAAAACGGCAACCTGGGTTGCCGTTTTGCTGTTTATCAGGCGTTCTCTTTCAGCCAGTTCAACACCACGTCGTGGTGGTTGCTGGTTTTAAAGTCGTCAAACACATGTTCAACTTTACCGTCGGCGTCAATCAGGAAGCTGATGCGGTGAATGCCGTCGTAGGTTTTACCCATAAACGTCTTCTCGCCCCAGACGCCGAACTGCTCGCATACCTGATGGTCTTCATCAGAAAGCAGCGTGAAGTTCAGCAGCTCTTTTTCAGCAAATCGTGACAGCTTTTCTGGTTTATCCGTGCTGATACCCAGCACTTCCACGCCGACTTTTTTCAAGTCGTCCATGTTGTCGCGTAAGCCGCAGGCCTGTACGGTGCAGCCGGGGGTCATGGCTTTCGGGTAGAAATAGACCAGAACACGCTGTCCCTGGAAGTCGGTCAAATTTACTTGCTCGCCGTCTTGATCCGGTAAGCTAAATTTCGGTGCGATGTCACCGGCTTTCAGTGGGTTCATTACTCAACTCCATCCTGTTCGTGCTGCGAATAATTGACGACGCTTATACTGCCCTGCGCGTTTAATTCTGTACAGAGGGCTTTGAACGCTTGCTCGATATTTGACGCATCCTGTGAGGCAGGGCTGTGCGCGGTAATTTGAATAAACAGCACCGGAAGACCATGGTCATCGCTTGTCTGCGTACGGGAAACCAGTTCGGCAATATTCATCTGATGGCTGTCAAAAAGCGCCGTGAAACGCTCAATCAGATGCGGAGAATCAGGCACTTCAACCTGTACCCAGACGGTAGAAGGCAGTGCCGGACGCGGACGCGCGGTGGTGCGCTTCATGACAATCAGCAAATCCAGTTCGGCCCCTTTCAGCGGCAGGGTCGATTCAATCAACGTAATGGCGTTCCATGTCCCGGAAAGCAACATAATAAATGTGAACTCTTCGCCAAGCATCGCCAGACGGCTGTCTTCGATATTACAGCCGCAGCTGCTTACGTGACGGGTGATGGTGTTCACGATACCCGGCCTGTCGGCACCCAGCGCAGTGATAACCAGGTAATGTTGTGATGAGGTTGTCAAACCTGTTCTTCCTTTGCATGGTTAAGTCTTCCTAAGGAAAGCATAAAAAAAACATGCATACAACCGCCTGAGAGCCTCAGGTCGCTTGCTTTTATTACAGTTCCAAACGTAACATTGAGGCTCTTGTTCGCACAGAGGATGGCTCATGTTCACGGGAAGTATTGTCGCGCTTGTTACACCGATGGATGAAAAAGGTAATGTCTGCCGGTCAAGCATGAAGAAGCTCATTGATTACCATGTCGCCAACGGAACCTCGGCGATCGTTTCGGTAGGGACTACCGGTGAATCCGCAACGCTGAGCCACGACGAGCACGGCGATGTGGTGATGCTGACCCTGGAACTGGCGGACGGACGTATTCCGGTCATCGCGGGGACAGGGGCTAATGCAACCGCAGAAGCTATCAGCCTGACCAAACGTTTTAACGACAGCGGCATCGTTGGCTGTCTGACGGTGACCCCTTATTACAACCGTCCTACTCAGGAAGGTTTGTTCCAGCACTTCAAAGCCATCGCTGAACATACTGACTTGCCACAAATTCTGTATAATGTGCCGTCCCGTACCGGTTGCGATATGCTGCCGGAAACCGTTGGTCGTCTCTCGGAAGTAAAAAATATTATCGGTATTAAAGAGGCGACAGGGAACTTAAGCCGCGTTCATCAGATCAAAGAGCTGGTTTCAGACGACTTTATCCTGTTGAGTGGTGATGATGCGACCGCGCTGGACTTTATGCAGCTCGGTGGTCATGGCGTGATCTCCGTAACGGCAAACGTTGCGGCGCGCGATATGGCAGAAATGTGCAAACTGGCCGCAGCCGGTCACTTTGATGAAGCGCGTGTCATTAATCAGCGTCTGATGCCGCTGCACAATAAATTATTTGTCGAACCCAATCCGATCCCAGTGAAATGGGCATGTAAGGAGTTGGGACTTGTAGCATCCGACACGCTGCGTCTGCCAATGACACCGATTACCGACCACGGTCGTGACATCGTCAGGGCGGCGCTGAAGCATGCCGGTTTGCTGTAGAGTTTAGGGAGATTTGATGGCTTATTCAGTACAGAAGTCGCGCCTGGCGAAGGTTGCGAGTGTTTCGCTTGTTATGCTGCTCGCTGCCTGTAGTTCAGATTCGCGCTACAAGCGCCAGGTGAGCGGTGATGAATCCTATCTGGATGCGACCCCGCTTGCTGAACTTCACGCACCGGCTGGTATGATCCTGCCGATTCAGAACGGCGATTATAATATTCCCGTGACCAACGGCAGCGGCCTGGTCGGTAAAGCGCTTGATATTCGTCCGCCAGCACAGCCTCTGGCGCTGGTCAGCGGGGCGCGTACCCAGTTCACCGGTGATACGGCGTCTCTGATGGTTGAGAGCGCGCGCGGTAGCTCGCTGTGGCCGCAGGTTGTCAGCGTCATTCAGTCGAAGAACTACACTATCGATAAACGTGATGACGCCAGCCAGACGTTAACCACCGACTGGGTCGAATGGAACCGTCTGGATGAAGACCAGCAGTACCGCGGTCGCTATCAAGTCTCCGTAAAACCACAGGGTTACCAGCAGGCGGTTAACGTTAAGCTGTTGAACCTGGAGCAGGCGGGTAAACCTGTTGCGGATGCCGCGTCCCTGCAGCGTTACAGCACCGAAATGCTGAACGTGATTGCCGCGGGTCTGGATAAGACCGCTACCGATGCCGCCAACGCCGCGCAGAGCCGCAACGGCGCGACCTTCGATGTACAAAGCGGTGCGGATGATACCGGCCTGCCAATGCTGGTGGTGCGTGCACCGTTTAACCAGACCTGGCAGCGTCTGCCAGCGACGCTGGAAAAAGTGGGCATGAAAGTGACCGACAGCACGCGTTCAACCGGCAGCATGACGGCAACGTATAAGCCGCTCTCCGACAGCGCATGGCAGGAACTGGGCGCGAAAGATCCTCAGCTTGCCTCCGGTGACTACAAGATTCAGGTAGGCGACCTTGATAACCGCAGCAGTCTGCAGTTTATCGATCCAAAAGGTCACACGCTGACCCAGTCGCAGAACGATGAGCTGGTCGCTGTCTTCCAGGCAGCATTCAGCAAATAAATACGAGGGCTGGTGAATCCAGCCCTTTTTATTTTAGTGCTACGCAAACGTGTGCGTGGCATAATATCCCCAGTTTTGAACACAAATCATCACACCAGGAGTAATGAAGATGCAGAAGCAAGCTGAGTTGTATCGTGGCAAAGCGAAGACCGTATACAGCACGGAAAACCCGGATCTGTTGGTGCTCGAGTTCCGCAATGATACGTCAGCAGGGGATGGCGCACGCATTGAGCAGTTCGATCGTAAAGGCATGGTGAACAACAAGTTTAACCACTTCATTATGACCAAACTGGCCGAAGCGGGCATCCCGACCCAGATGGAAGCGTTGCTGTCCGATACGGAATGTCTGGTGAAAAAACTGGATATGGTTCCGGTTGAGTGCGTTATTCGTAACCGTGCGGCGGGCTCCCTGGTGAAGCGTCTCGGCATTGAAGAAGGTATCGAACTGAATCCACCGCTGTTCGACCTGTTCCTGAAAAACGATGCCATGCACGACCCGATGGTCAACGAATCCTACTGCGAAACCTTCGGCTGGGTGAACCAGAAGAACCTGGCGCGCATGAAAGAGCTGACCTACAAAGCCAACGACGTGTTGAAAAAACTGTTTGATGACGCGGGCCTGATCCTCGTCGACTTCAAGCTGGAGTTTGGTCTGTTCAAAGGCGAAGTGGTGCTGGGCGATGAGTTCTCACCGGACGGTAGCCGCCTGTGGGATAAAGAAACCCTGGATAAAATGGACAAAGACCGTTTCCGTCAGAGCCTGGGTGGTCTGATTGAAGCGTACGAAGCGGTTGCTCACCGTTTAGGCGTTAAGCTCGACTAACTTCCTCACTTGCCAAAGGATGTTTGCATCCTTTGGCGTCTTACCTTTGTTTCCTATGGTAATCTTGCCGTTAACCGCCTACGATCATAGCTATTATAAATGGAATAGTTCGAGGTGGTTATGCGCTGGCAAGGGCGTAGTGAAAGTGACAATGTAGAAGACAGACGCAGTGATGGCGGCGGCGGTCCTTCAATGGGTGGGCCAGGCTTCCGGTTACCCAGCGGCAAGGGCGGTATCATCCTGCTGATTGTGGTTTTAGTCGCGGGGTACTACGGCGTCGATCTCACCGGTTTAATGACCGGTCAGCCGCTGCAACAGCAGCATTCTCAGCGCTCCATCAGCCCGAATGAAGATGAAGCGGCCAAATTTACCTCCGTTATTCTCGCCACAACAGAAGACACCTGGAGTCAGCTGTTTGAGAAGATGGGGCGTACCTACCAGCAGCCGAAGCTGGTGATGTACCGGGGGGCAACCCGCACCGGATGCGGTACCGGGCAATCTGTGATGGGGCCGTTCTACTGCCCGGCAGACGGCACCGTCTATATCGATCTCTCTTTTTACGATGACATGAAACGCAAGCTTGGCGCCGACGGTGATTTTGCCCAGGGCTACGTGATCGCGCATGAAGTCGGCCATCACGTGCAAAAGCTGCTGGGGATTGAGCCAAAAGTGCGCCAGCTCCAGCAAAATGCGTCTCAGGCTGAAGTGAACCGCCTTTCCGTTAAAATGGAACTGCAGGCGGACTGCTTCGCGGGCGTCTGGGGCCACAGCATGCAGCAGCAGGGCGTGCTGGAATCCGGCGATCTTGAAGAGGCGTTAAATGCCGCTCAGGCTATCGGTGACGACCGCCTTCAGCAGCAAAGCCAGGGGCGCGTCGTGCCGGACAGCTTCACTCACGGTACCTCACAGCAGCGCTATAGCTGGTTTAAACGCGGCTTCGACAGCGGCGATCCGGCGCAGTGTAATACCTTCGGCAAAGCGATGTAATGCTGCAGTTTGAACAGCTGATAAGCGAGCTTGAGCGCACCGGCCATCGTCGGCTGGTGGTGCTCAGCGGCGAGGCGCAGTGGACGTTAACCCAGGCACTGGCCCTGCGTGACGCCTTGCCCGGAGACTGGGTAAGGCTTGACGAACATCCTTCAAAAGCCATCAGCGGTCTGCTGGGACGCGAGTTCCGGCATGCCGTTTTTGACGCCAGCGTCGGGTTTGATGTCGCCGCGTTTGCCGCCCTGAGCGGAACGCTAAGCGCCGGAAGCCTTCTGGTGCTACGGGTTCCGCCGCTCGACGCGTGGTCCGGGTTGCCAGACAGCGATTCACTGCGCTGGAGCGACGGCGCCGAAGCGATAGCCACGCCGCATTTTGTCCACCATTTCTGCCGGACGATTGCCGCCGATCCCGACGCGATTGTCTGGCTTCAGGGCCGCGCGTTTTCCCTTCCGCCTTTACCCGACGCGCCAGACTGGCAGCCTGCCAGCGGCGCACCGCAGCGCGAGCAGGCTGAGATCCTGGATGTGCTGCAGGGGATGGCGGAGGGCATCGTGGCCGTTACCGCCGCGCGCGGGCGCGGAAAATCAGCCCTGGCAGGCATGTTGCTGAACCGCATTGCGGGCAGCGCCGTGGTTACCGCGCCGTCGAAAGGGGCGACGGATATCATCGCCCGCTTCGCCGGAGAGCGTTTTCATTTTATGGCCCCGGACGCGCTGCTTGCCTCTTCACGCCGGGCTGACTGGCTGATTGTTGATGAAGCCGCTGCTATCCCCGGACCTCTGCTGGAAAAGCTGGCTGTCCGTTTCCCTCGCGTGTTGTTGACCACCACGGTGCAGGGCTATGAAGGGACGGGCCGGGGATTCCTGCTTAAATTCTGCGGTCGGTTTACCGGGCTGCAGCGCTACAGCTTATCTACACCGGTACGCTGGGCGGCGGGCTGCCCGCTTGAGCGGGTTGTCGCCAGCGCGCTGCTGTTTGACGATACGCTGATCGACCGCCGCCCGGAGGGAGAGGTGCGTTTAACCTCCCTGACCCCGGAGGCCTGGGAACGCCGCCCGGCGCTTGCAGCGAGCGTATACGAACTCCTCTGCGCGGCGCATTATCGCACCTCGCCGCTCGATTTACGCCGCATGATGGACGCGCCCGGGCAGCAGTTTGCCGTTGCAGAAACGGACCCGGATATCGCCGGGGCGCTCTGGCTGGTGGAGGAGGGCGGGCTCTCCCCTGAGCTTAGCCGCGCCGTGTGGGCAGGATACCGGCGTCCGCGCGGTAACCTGGTGGCGCAGTCTCTGGCGGCGCACGGCGGCTCTCCGCTGGCGGCGACGCTCAGAGGACGACGGGTCACCCGCATTGCCGTACATCCTCACCGTCAGCGGGAAGGGATTGGCCAGGCACTTGTTCGCAGCGCCAGCGGCGAAGATTATCTGTCGGTGAGCTTCGGCTATACCGATGAGCTTTGGCGTTTCTGGCAGCAGTGCGGGTTTGTGCTGGTGCGGATGGGCAGCCATCGTGAAGCCAGCAGCGGATGCTACACCGCGATGGCGTTGCGGCCGCAGAGCGAGGCCGGGCGTCAGCTGTGCGAGCAGGCGAAGCGGCGTCTGAAGCGCGATGCGCGGGTATTATCGGCCTGGAACGGTGAAAAGATCCCCGTGGAAGACGGCTGGGAAGCTACCCTTAATAATGACGACTGGCTGGAGCTGGCGGGGTTTGCGTTTGCACACCGGGCGTTTTCAACCTCGGTTGCCGCACTGACGCGGCTGTTGTTAACCGTGGACATGCCGCTTCCGGCGCTGCGCGGGAAAATGGAAGGGAAAGTGGAAGACGTCGGGCGAAAAGCGTTGCTGGCAACGTTGCGGAGTGAAACTGCGCAAGCGATTGAAAGCCTTGACTATCCGCGCTGCCAGCAGTTGAAAGAAGACATTTTGCAATGGCAATTTTTTCAATGACTTCTTCAGTAAAGTGGCATGGTCATTCACGTCGGGAGGCGTAGAATCCAGGTCATCTATTAAGGAGACCACCATGAAACACGACCATTTTGTTGTTCAAAGCCCTGACAAACCGGCTAAACAGTTACTGCTTCTGTTTCATGGCGTAGGCGATAATGCCGTCAATATGGGTCAGATTGGCAGCTGGTTTGCGCCCGTTTTTCCGGAGGCATTGATTGTCAGCATCGGTGGCGTAGAGCCATGTGGTCCGAACGGACGCCAGTGGTTCTCTGTTCAGGGCGTAACGGAAGAGAATCGTCAGGCTCGCATCGACGCCATCATGCCCACCTTTATCGACATCGTCCGCTACTGGCAGCAGCAGAGCGGCGTGGGTGCCGACGCGACCGCGCTGATTGGCTTCTCGCAGGGGTCAATCATGTCGCTGGAAAGCGTAAAAGCGAAGCCGGGTCTGGCGTCACGCGTCATTGCGTTTAACGGCCGCTTTGCGACGTTACCGACAAGCGCGACCACGCAGACCACGATCCACCTGATCCACGGTGGTGAAGACCGGGTGATTGAGCTCTCGCATGCGGTTGCCGCCCAGGAAGCGCTGATTCGCGAAGGTGGGGACGTGACGCTGGATATCGTGGACGATCTGGGCCACGCGATTGACGACCGTAGCATGCAGTTCGCGCTCGATCGTTTGCGCTATACCGTACCGAAGCACTACTTTGATGAAGCGCTCAGCGGCGGTAAGCCGGATAACGATGATATTGTAGAGTTTATGTGAGGTTTCCCCCTCTCCCGGGGAGAGGGGAAACTTAACGATTACTTCTTTTGGTCCTTGTTCGGCCAGTCGTCGTCATCGTCCCACTTGTCGTTAAAATCACGGTGCGGGGGAAGATCCGGTTTGTTGGCGAGAAATTTTTTATGGTCAACGCGCTTAAGATCTTTAATCACGTTCAGCAGTACGCCAACCAGAAAAACTAACACCAGAATCCACCAGTACTTTGAAAGCCAATCCATTCGCTATTCCTCTCAGAGCGTTCGTCAGGCGACGAGTTGCTCCATAATACGTTGATACATACGGGCCAGCAGTTGCAAATCTGCCGCATTGACACACTCATTGATTTTATGAATGGTTGCGTTCACTGGACCCAGTTCGACAACCTGGGCGCCCATACGGGCAATAAAGCGTCCGTCTGAGGTGCCACCCGTTGTCAGCAGCTGTGGCTTAATTTCATTATAGTGCTCGATGGCGTTCACCACCGCATCCACCAGTTTGCCACGCTGCGTCAGGAACGGCTGGCCGGAAAGCCACCACTCCACGGTGTAGCGCAGGTGATATTTTTCCAGCAGGGCGACGACGCGCGCCTTGATCGTCTCATCGGTCAGTTCGGTGCTGAAGCGGAAGTTAAACTGGACGAAGTAATCACCCGGGATCACGTTGTTGCTGCCGGTCCCGGCCTTGACGTTCGCGATCTGCATGCTGGTCGGCGGGAAGAATTCGTTGCCTTTATCCCACTCGATGCCCACCAGCTCGCTCAGCATCGGCGCAGCGCGATGAACCGGGTTATCGGCCAGATGCGGATAAGCAACGTGCCCCTGAACGCCGTGAATGGTCAGGTTACAGGTCAGCGAGCCGCGGCGCCCGTTTTTGACGACATCGCCCACCACTTCGGTACTGGACGGCTCACCAACCAGACAGTAGTCGAGACGCTCGTTACGCGCCATCAGCGCTTCAACGACCTTCACGGTACCGTTATGGGCGCTGGCTTCTTCGTCGGAGGTGATTAAAAACGCCAGACGGTTTTTGTGGTTTGGATGCTGAGCCACAAAGCGTTCTGCCGCCACGACCATCGCCGCCAGCGAGCCTTTCATGTCTGCCGCGCCGCGACCAAACAGCATGCCGTCGCGGATAGTCGGCTCAAACGGCGGGTTGATCCAGCGATCCGCGTCACCGGCGGGAACGACGTCAGTATGCCCGGCAAAGGCCAGCGTTTCACCCTGGCCGCGCCACGCCCAGAAGTTCTGGGTATCGCCAAAATCCATGCGTTCAACGGTAAAACCGATGGCACGCAGGCGCTCAATCATAAGTGCCTGACAACCTGCGTCGTCCGGGCTAAGGGAAGGACGGCGAATAAGCTGCTGAGTCAGCTCAATGACCGGGCATGACATAAACTACACCTCAACGAAAAAAGTCGGAATAATGGGTTTCACTGAAACCCAGCAGCATAGGCTGCCCTGGCGCGCAGAGCAATGGGCGTTTGATAATTGCCGGCATCTCGAGCATCAGTTTTGCCGCGCTGTCGGCGTCGTTGATGCTGGCGCGCAGAGATTCGTCCAGCTTACGCCAGGTGGTGCCGCGCGTGTTCAGCAGTGCTTCCCACCCCAGTTCGCCGATCGCGCTATGCAGAAATTCTGCATCAAGCCCGTCGGCACGGTAATCGTGGAAGCGATACTCCACGCCGTTTGCTTCCAGCCAGCGGCGGGCTTTTTTGATGGTGTCGCAATTTTTAATGCCGTACATCACAATCATGGTGAATCCTTTTGACCTAATGATGATTAAATGTTCAGTAAATTCGAAGATATATCCTTAAGTGGAATATAACACATTCAGGAATCGTCTGGATTTACACTTCTTCTTAATTCAACTCACATCTGTACGCTGAATATTCTTTCACCCTTTAAGCATAGATGTCCATAAAGTTTAAATTTCGAATAAACTCAGCGGGTAAAATAAAACTCACCCGTTTGGAGGGTTATTTCAAAATATTGCCAGCCGTCACAAAAAATTGAGGCCTCTCCGTTCATATTTATCATAAATCCCCGCAGGACGTGGGGTACAATCACAGCAATTGGTTAAATAGTCTTCACAATGATGGTCCGTTTTTGTAGAATGCGCATAATAATAAGAGAGGTTGTTATGATTGAACGTGAACTGGGGAACTGGAAAGATTTTATCGAAGGCATGCTTCGTAAATGACATTCAGTAAGAATTGCAAGAGCACTAAAATAAGTAAAATAACCATAGTGTGAATTAATCACACAATAAAAAGGCGGCCGATAAAGCCGCCTTTTTTTATTTCAATCACTTACTCAGCCCGTTCCTTTAACGGGAAGCGACGACGCACCAGCACAAAGAACAACGGCACGAAGTAAATGGCCAGGATGGTTGCCGAAATCATGCCGCCCATCACTCCCGTCCCGACGGCATGCTGGCTGCTGGAGCCTGCGCCCGTACTGGTCGCCATCGGCAGTACGCCAAAGACAAACGCCAGCGACGTCATCAGGATCGGGCGTAAGCGCTGACGGCAGGCGTGCAGCGTGGCGGCCATCAGCTCATGGCCTTTGGCATTCATTTCGTTGGCAAATTCAACGATCAGAATGGCGTTTTTCGCCGATAGCCCAATTACGGTGAGCAGACCCACCTGGAAGTAAACATCGTTCTCGAGGCCGCGCATCCAGGTCGCCAGCAGCGCACCGATAACCCCAAGCGGCACGACCAGCATGACCGAGAACGGGACTGACCAGCTTTCATACAGTGCGGCAAGGCAGAGGAAGACCACCAGCAGAGAGAGTGCGTAAAGTGCGGGAGCCTGCGCGCCGGAGAGACGCTCCTGGTAGGACATGGCCGTCCACTCCAGACCAAAACCGGCGGGCAGCTGCTGCACCAGTTTTTCCATGGTATCCATGGCGGTACCGGTACTGACGCCCGGCGCGGCTTCCCCGACGATTTCAACCGCAGAGTAGCCGTTATAGCGCTCCAGACGCGGCGAACCGCTCTCCCAGTGCGAGGTCGCAAAGGCAGAGAACGGCACCATGCCGCCAGCGTTATTCCTGACAAACCAGCGGTTAATATCGTCCGGCAGCATGCGGAACGGCGCGGCGGACTGGACATACACTTTTTTCACGCGGCCGCGATCCATAAAGTCATTCACATAGCTCGAGCCCCACGCCGTTTGCAGGGTGTCGTTGATATCGTTGATCGAGACGCCCAGCGCCTGCGCCTTACGCTGATCGATATCCACCTGCAGCTGCGGGCTGTCGTCAAGACCGTTGTGGCGAACGCGGGTCAGGTCAGGATCGTTGCCCGCCAGCGCTAACAGCTTATCGCGTGCCGCCATCAGCGCCGTGTGGCCCGCACCGGCGTGATCCTGCAGCTCCATGTCAAACCCGGCAGAACTGCCCAGACCGCTTATCGCCGGCGGGCTGCTGGCGAAGACGCGCGCCTCTTTAATATGCGCAAAGGCTTTTGTCGCACGTTCAATGATGGCGAATGACGTTCCGGTTTTGGTATCGCGCTCGTCCCAGTCCTTCAGACGAACAAACATGCGGGCGACGTTCTGCCCGTTTCCGCCAGGGCCGGAACCGACGGTGGAGAAGACCGATACAACGTTATCCTTCTCTTTCGTAAAGAAGTACTGCTCCACTTTCTGGACCACTTTCAGCGTCTGCTGCTGCGTTGCGCCGCTCGGGAGCTGAACCGAGGTGGTGAACATGCCCCGGTCTTCCATCGGCAGGAACGAGGTGGGGAGATGCATAAACAGCCAGACCATGCCGCCCAGCAGCACAACGTAAATCATCATCCAGCGCAGGCTGCGATGGAGCACACCACCGACGGCAGATTCATATCGCGCGGCATTGCGGTTGAACATCCGGTTAAACCAGCCGAAGAACCCTTTTTGCCCGTGATGCTCCCCTTTGTGCAGCGGCTTCAGGATTGTGGCGCAAAGCGCGGGGGTGAGGATCAATGCGACCAGCACGGAGAGCACCATTGCCGAGACGATGGTTATCGAGAACTGGCGGTAGATCGCCCCGGTTGTGCCGCCAAAGAAGGCCATCGGGATAAAGACCGCCGACAGCACCATCGCAATACCGACTAACGCCCCCTGAATTTGTCCCATGGATTTGCGCGTCGCCTGGCGCGGCGAGAGTCCTTCTTCGCTCATGATGCGCTCGACGTTTTCAACCACCACGATGGCATCATCCACCAGAAGGCCAATCGCCAGCACCATCGCAAACATCGTCAGGGTGTTAATGCTGTACCCGAACGCGTAAAGCACCGCAAAAGTCCCCAGCAGCACCACGGGGACGGCAATGGTTGGGATCAGCGTCGCACGGAAATTTTGCAGGAACAGGTACATCACCAGGAACACCAGCGCGATGGCTTCCAGCAGGGTCTTCACCACGTCCTCGATCGACGCTTTAACGAAGGAGGTGGTTTCATAGGCGACTTTATACTCCAGCCCGTGCGGGAAATACTGTGAAAGCTCGTCCAGACGGTCCAGCACCAGTTTCGCCGTGGCCATTTCGTTCGCGCCGGAGGCAAGCTTTATCCCCAGACCGGAGGCCTGATTGCCGTTAAAGCGGCTCAGGTAGTCGTATTTTTCCGCCCCCATTTCCACCGTAGCGACATCGCCCAGACGCACCTCCGACCCGTCCTGATTCACGCGCAGGGTGATGTTGCGAAACTGGTCCGGCGTCTGCAGCAGGGATTGTGAATTAATGGTGGCATTCAGGGCCTGTTTATCGACGGACGGCGTTCCCCCCAGCTGCCCCACCGCAATCTGGGCGTTCTGGGCCTTGATGGCATTCGTCACGTCGGTTGCCGTCATCTGGACGCTGTTCAGCTTGTTGGGGTCGAGCCAGATGCGCATGGAGTATTGTGAGCCGTAGGCGTCTATATCCCCGACGCCATTGATACGGCTGATGGGATCCTGAATATTACTGGCGACGTAGTCCGCGATGTCCTGTTTATCCATCGAGCCATCTGTTGAGACAAACGCGATGGTCAAAATGTTGGTATCACCGGTTTTACGCACGGTCACGCCCTGATTCTGCACCGCCTGGGGCAGCTTGCGCATGGCCGACTGCAGCTGGTTTTGCACCTGCTGCACCGCTTCGTCCGGGTCCGTGCCCGCCTTAAAGCTCAGGGTCACCGTCGCCTGGCCCGTGGCGCTACTTTGCGAGGACATGTACATCAGGTTATCCAGACCCGTCATGTTCTGCTCGATAACCTGCGTCACGGTGTTTTCCAGCGTTTGTGCGGAAGCGCCGGGGTAGTTTGCCGTTACGCGCACGTTAGGCGGTGCCAGATCGGGGTATTGCTCAACAGGCAGTGAAGTAATCGCCAGGACACCTGTCAGACACAACAGGATGGCAAGCACCCAGGCAAAAATGGGGCGATCGATGAAAAAATTCGCCATGAAAGAGTGACCTCGTTTTGCTGCACGTCATTGTTGTTTATTGCCCGCATAACTTTAGCGGTAAGGCCCAGGCCAAACGTGGAGAAATAAAGGAGATAATGTAAATTATCATGCGCTTTTTCCTGCGCGTCCTCCTTTACCGTTATTTACCCGTTAACGGCGCGTGCGCCGGGAACGTCACGCTGACCAGCGTGCCGCCGTTTTGCGGCTGTGAGAAGTGCAGCATCCCGCCGAGCCGCTGCGCGCGTTCGCGCATAATGTTCAGGCCGTAGTGTCCCGGCGGCTCGCTGGCTTCGCCAATCCCGATGCCGTTGTCACGAATGCTGACGCTGTGCGTACCGTCCATGGCGGTCACGCAGCTGACGGTGATCTCGCTGGCCTGCGCGTGCTTAATGGCGTTCAGCACGGCCTCACGCACGATCTGCAGCAAATGCACCTGCTTTTGCGCGTCCAGCGCCAGCGAGGAGAGACGGCAGTCGAGATGCAGCTTCGCCTGCGTCTGGCTCTGAAGGACGTCGAGAGACTCCTGCAGCGCCGCGGGTAAGTTCGCGTGGTTCAGCGTCAGGCGGAAGGTGGTGAGCAGCTCGCGAAGCTGCTGCCAGGCATTGTTCAGCTCGCGGGAGAAGTCGGTGATGATGGTCTGCGCCGGGATATTTTCCTCGGGCACTGCGCGTTTGAGCAGCGCAAGCTGAATGCGCAGATACGACAGGACCTGCGCCAGCGAATCGTGCAGCTCGCGGGCAATGGTGGCGCGCTCTTCCATCAGCAGCAGCTGTTGGTAATGTTTTTGCGCCTGGTTAAAGTACAGCCCGCGCCCGAGCATGGTCGCCACGCTTCTCATCAGCGGAAGGGGAACGCTGTCCGTCTCGCTTTGCCAGCGCAGCTCGCCATAAAGGGTGTCCTGCATCAGTACCGGCAGGTGCTGCAGAGGAATGCCATGTGACTCCGTCCCTTCAGACAGCCGCCAGTCGTCGCTGGTGCGCAGTTCGAGATAATTCATCTGCGTATAGTCATGGACAATCTGCAGGATATGCCGAAAGCAGTGGCTGTCTATCTGGCCGGTATTCAGCGCCTGAGAGCATTTGAACAGCATGTCGAGCTGCTGGTGGGCTTCATGCAAATGCCGCGTCTTTTCCGCGACCGAGGCTTCGAGCGAACGGTAGAGCGTAGCCAGTTCGGCGGACATGTGGTTGAAGGAGCGGGAGAGTTGGCCCAGCTCGTTCGGCAGGGCGGTATCCGGCGCCGGGGTTGCAAATTCGCCACGCTCAACCCGTTCGCTGGCCGCCACCAGATTGTTAAGCGGCAACACCACCTGGCGACGGATGCGTCGCAGCGTAAACAGCGTCAGCAGCAGGATCCCGAGAGCGCCCGCCAGCGAGAGCAGGGTCACCGTCTGAATTTTATGTTCGGTGTAGTGCTGAAGAGCGAGCACAAAGGCATCAATGCGGCCAACAAAATCCTCAATGTGGATTTGATACCACGCGCTGTCGCCGCGGGCGATGCGCGCATCCATTTCCAGCCACGCCACGTGCAGCTGCTGGTAGCGCGCTTTTACATCGTCCGGGACGTACCAGCGGTTCAGCTTCTGCAGGGCAGGCGCGTTCAGCGTCTGTTGCCAGCTGTCGCGATGCGCGGCAAGGGAAGGGCTGTTGCGCTGCATCTCGTAGCCCAGACGATAGCTCTGCATGCGCAGCGAACCCGCGATATTAATAGCTTCGGCGTCACGCTGGCTGCTGGCAAGCGTCAGCAGCGCGACGGTGCTGGTCAGCACGGATAAGGCAATTATCGAAAAGAAAGCCCAGGCAAGGCTTCCGGAAACGGGTCGTTTGACGGTCACAGAACGGCTCTCTGAATAAAATTGATCTGCCACAGGTTCACTGGAAATAATTGGGCGTTTCAGGCATTTGAACATTGCCCGATCGCGCCGTGATGCGTAAATACCATATTCATATAAAGAATAAGGTTATTGAACCAAAAACAGGTGTGGTTATGAATCGTTTTATTATGGCTAACAGCCAGCAGTGCATCGGGTGTCGCGCCTGCGAAGTGGCCTGCGTGATGGCGCACAACGATGAGCAGCACGTCCTGAGCGAGCGCCATTTTCACCCCCGCATTACGGTCCTGAGGTCCGGCGAGAAGAGTAGCCCCGTCACCTGCCATCACTGTGAAAATGCGCCCTGCGCGCAAAGCTGCCCGAACGGCGCCATCAGCAAATGCGATGACAGCGTACAGGTGAATCAACAAAAATGCATCGGCTGTAAGGCCTGCGCGGTGGCCTGCCCGTTTGGCACGATGGAGATTATCGTCACCCCGCTCGACAGCGGCGGCGTGAAGGCTTTGGCGAATAAATGCGATCTCTGTCAGACGCGGCCACACGGCCCGGCCTGTATCGAAAATTGCCCTGCAGACGTTCTCTCCCTCGCGACGCCTGCTGTCCTTGATAATCTGGCGAAATCGCGCCGCCAGCGCACGGCCTGCCTGGAGGCGCAGCCCTGGCATGCGGAGGCCGTCAGAGAAGACGCTTCGCGCACCAAACTGCAGCAGATGCAAACAACCCCGCCACGCGGCGAGCCCGATAAACTCGCTGCCGCAGAGCGCGTGGGCCATTTTAACGAAATTTACCTGCCGTTTCGGGCCGAACAGGCCGCCCGCGAGGCGTCGCGCTGCATGAAATGCGGCGAGCACAGCATTTGCGAATGGACCTGCCCGCTGCATAACCACATCCCGCAGTGGATCGAGCGCCTCAACGCGGGGGATATCGCCGGCGCGGTCGAGCTTTCTCATCAGACCAACTGTTTACCTGAAATTACCGGCCGCGTCTGTCCGCAGGACCGATTATGCGAGGGTGCCTGCACAATACGTGACGAGGCGGGGTCCGTGACCATCGGTAACATCGAGCGCTATATCTCCGATCGCGCGCTGGCGATGGGCTGGCGGCCGGATATGTCCGCCGTCACGCCGACAGGTAAACGTGTCGCGATCGTCGGCGCCGGGCCCGCCGGGCTGGCGTGCGCCGACGTGCTGGCGCGCCACGGCGTGAGCGTGACGGTCTATGACCGGCATCCGGAAATTGGCGGATTGCTGACCTTTGGCATCCCGGCATTCAAGCTGGACAAATCGCTGCTCGCGCGGCGCAGAGAGATATTTACCGCGATGGGGATCCGCTTCGAGCTGAACTGCGAGGTGGGCCAGGACGTGTCGATGACGCAGTTAAAGCAGGATTACGACGCCCTGTTTATTGGCGTGGGAACCTACCGCTCGATGAAGGCGGGTATCCCGCACGAGGACGCGCCTGGGGTCTATGACGCGCTGCCTTTCCTGGTGGGCAACACGCGACACGTTATGGGGCTGGAGGCGACGGCCAGCGAACCGTTCATCGACACCCATGGTTTAAACGTGGTGGTGCTTGGCGGCGGCGATACCGCGATGGACTGCGTCCGCACCGCGTTACGCCACGGCGCGGCGAAGGTAACCTGCGCCTATCGTCGGGATGAGGCCAATATGCCGGGCTCGAAGAAAGAGGTGAAGAACGCCCAAGAAGAGGGCGCGGCGTTTGAATTTAACGTTCAGCCGGTTGAGCTGACGCTGGATCCGAACGGTAAGGTCAACGGTATCCGGATGCTGCGTACCGAGCTCGGTGAACCGGACGCGCAGGGACGGCATCGGCCCGTTCCGGTAGCGGGCAGCGAGTTCGTGATGGCGGCAGATGCGGTCATCATGGCGTTTGGTTTTAACCCGCACGCGATGCCGTGGCTGCAGGCGCAGGGTGTCGAAACGGATGACCGGGGGCGGATCGTTGCGTCGGTTGAGAGCCGCTACCGTTATCAGACGACTAACCCACAGATCTTCGCCGGAGGCGATGCGGTACGCGGTGCGGATCTTGTGGTGACCGCAATGGCGGAAGGACGTCATGCGGCGCAGGGGATACTCGACTGGCTTGGAGTTAACGCGCCAAAACATCATTAAACCGGCGGGCGACAAAGCGGGATTCACGGCGTAGTATAGGACGACTCATTGTGTTGTGGAGCCCGTATGACCCTGAAAATTGACGTTATCAAAGACAAAATTCTCTCTGAAAACTACTTTGTCCTGCGTAACATCACCTATGACCTTACGCGTAACAGCGGTGAGGTGATCCGCCACAAACGCGAGGTCTACGACCGCGGCAACGGGGCAACCATTCTGCTCTATAACTGTGAAAAGCAGAGCGTGGTGCTGATCCGTCAGTTCAGGGTGGCGACATGGGTTAATGGCAACCCTGACGGACGTCTGATTGAAACCTGCGCGGGCCTGCTCGATGATGATGAGCCGGAAGTTTGTATCCGCAAAGAGGCCGTGGAAGAAACCGGCTTCGAGGTGGGCGAGGTCAAAAAGGTCTTCGAGCTGTTTATGTCGCCGGGCGGCGTAACGGAAATTGTGCATTTCTTCATCGCGGAATACAGCGACGCGCAGCGCACTCACCGCGGTGGTGGCGTGGAGGATGAAGATATCGAAGTGCTGGAGCTTCCTTTTGCCCGGGCGCTGGAGATGATGCGTTCAGGCGAAATCAGGGATGGTAAAGCGGTGATATTACTGCAGTATTTACAGACAACCGGGCTGATGAACACCACTTTCGAACGGATATAGCCTGTTTTTCGGGTATATCTGATAAATCCGATTGAGCAGCCCCGTCGGGAACACGAAGATACTGCCCAGTTAAGCGTTTTCGTTCCGGGATTGTGTCATTCATGCGCTACAGCGTCTTTTTGTTTTACCTGTTTTGTGTGCTCCTCGCGCCGCAGGTGCGGGCTGCACCTGCCCAGCAAGCCTTCTCCGACTGGCAGGTAACCTGCAATAACCAGAATTTTTGCCTCGCACGCAATACCGGTGAACACCGTGGTCTGGTCATGACGCTCACCCGTAGCGCCGGGGCGAAAACGGACGCCACGCTGCGTATCGATCTCGGCGGTCTTGATGCGCCCTCGGTCAAAGAGCCAGAGATTGCCCCCCGGCTGCTGCTGGATAACGTTCCCCTGAAGCTGGACAAACAGTGCTGGCAGCTCACGCCCTGGCATCTGAAAACGGACGATGCGGCCACCATCACCGCCTTTCTGAAAAACATCCAGGAAGGGAAGGCCCTGACCCTGCGCGACGGTAAGCAGGTTATTTCACTGAGCGGTCTGAAAGCCGCGCTGCTGTTCATTGATGCGCAGCAAAAGCGCGTCGGTAGCGAAACCGCGTGGATCAAGAAAGGTGACGATCCGCCGTTAAGCGTTCCGCCTGCTCCTGCCCTTAAAAAGGTGGCGGTCGTCAACCCGACCCCGACGCCGCTCTCCCACGCCGAACTGAACGACCTGCTGGACTATGGCACCGGGCGGATGAACGCCAGCCAGTGCTCGCTGGATCCTAACCGTCGGGAAGTACGCGTCACCGCGTTAACCGATGACAAAGCGCTGCTGATCGTTAGCTGCGAGGCGGGGGCCTATAACACGGTCGATCTGGCGTGGCTGGTATCGCGTAAAAAACCGTTCACCGCACGCAGCGTCAGGCTGCGTCTGCCGTTTACGCCGTCAGGCGACGGGAGCGAAATGGAGTTGATGAACGCCAGCTTCGATGAAAAGACGCGCGAGCTGACAACGCTCGCGCTGGGGCGCGGTTTGGGCGATTGCGGGATCCAGACGCGCTGGCGTTTTGACGGCCAGCGTTTCCGCCTGGTGCGGTACGCCGAGGAGCCCAGCTGCGACAACTGGAACGGGCCAGATGCCTGGCCCACGCTATGGATCACGCGCTAGTTTTATGCCGGGTGGCGCTGTTGCTTACCCGGCCTACGGTTTGGCGGCTTTGTAGGCCGGGTAAGGCGTAGCCGCCACCCGGCAACGCAGACCGCACTAGATCACGCTCAGCGCCTTCTCCACCACGTTCTCAACGGTAAAGCCGAAGTACGGGAACAGCTTATCGGCAGGGGCGGATTCACCGTAACCCCGCATGCCGACAATCGCCCCTTTGAGCCCGACATACTTGTACCAGTAGTCGGCAATACCGGCTTCCACCGCTACGCGAGCCGCGACGCTGGACGGCAGGACCGATTCACGGTACGCCTCGTCCTGGGCATCAAAAATATCCGTTGAGGGCAGGGATACCACGCGCACCGCGTGTCCTTCGGCAGTCAGTTTCTCCGCCGCTTTCACCGTAATTTCCACCTCGGAGCCGGTCGCAATCAGGATCACGTCCGGCTTGCCGCCGCTGTCCTTCAGGATGTAGCCGCCGCGGGCGATGTTCTTCACCTGCTCCGGGGTTCGCTCAATCTGCGCCAGGTTCTGGCGTGACAGAATCAGTGCCGTTGGGCCATTGTGGCGTTCTACCGCCAGCTTCCAGCCCACCGCCGCTTCGACCTGATCGCACGGACGCCAGGTGCTGAAGTTCGGCGTCAGACGCAGGCTTGCCAGCTGTTCAACCGCCTGGTGCGTAGGCCCGTCTTCCCCCAGCCCGATGGAGTCATGGGTGTAGACCATAATCTGCCGCGCCTTCATCAGTGCCGCCATGCGCGCCGCGTTGCGGGCGTACTCGACGAACATCAGGAAGGTGGCGGTATACGGCACAAACCCGCCGTGATGGGCGATGCCGTTGGCAATGGCGGTCATCCCGAACTCGCGCACGCCGTAGTGGATGTAGTTCCCGGCAATGTCCTCTTTAAGCGATTTTGAGCCCGACCAGATGGTCAGGTTACTCGGTGCCAGGTCCGCCGAGCCGCCGAGCAGTTCGGGCAGAAGAGGGCCGATTGCGTTCAGGGTATTTTGCGACGCCTTGCGGGTGGCGATTTTCGCCGGGTTGGACTGCAGGTTTTCAATCAGCGCCTGGGTTTTATCGTCCCAGTCCTCCGGCAGGCCGCCGCTCATGCGGCGGGAAAACTCGGCAGCGAGATCCGGGTGCGCTTTTTTGTAGGCGGTAAACTTCTCGTTCCAGGCCTGCTGGGCCTTTTCACCCGCCTCACGGGCATCCCAGGCTCTGTAGATCTCTTTCGGGATCTCAAACGGTGGATGTTTCCAGCCCAGCTTTTGCCGGGTCAGCGCGACTTCCTCCTCGCCCAGCGCCGCGCCGTGCGCCTCCTCTTTGCCCGCCTTGTTCGGCGAGCCGAAGCCGATGACCGTGCGGCAGATAATCAGGGACGGTTTGTCCTTCACGCTCTGCGCTTCCTGAATCGCTTTTTTCACCGCTTCAGGGTCATGGCCGTCGATCTCGTGCACAACGTGCCAGTGATAGGCTTCAAAGCGTTTTGCCGTGTCGTCGGTAAACCAGCCTTCGGTCTCCCCGTCGATGGAGATGCCGTTGTGATCGTAGAAGCCAATCAGCTTGCCGAGCCCCAGCGTGCCCGCCAGGGAGCAGACCTCATGGGAAATCCCCTCCATCAGGCAGCCGTCACCCATAAACACGTAGGTATAGTGGTCGACAATTTCGTGGTCCGGCTGGTTAAACTGCGCCGCCAGCGTGCGTTCGGCAATTGCCAGCCCAACCGCATTGGCCAGCCCCTGACCGAGCGGCCCGGTGGTGGTCTCCACCCCTGGCGTATAGCCAATCTCAGGGTGCCCCGGCGTTTTGGAGTGCAGCTGGCGGAAGTTTTTCAGCTCCTCAAGCGGCAGATCGTAGCCGGAAAGGTGCAGCAGGCTGTAGAGAAGCATTGAGGCGTGACCGTTGGAGAGAATAAAGCGGTCGCGATCGTACCAGGTTGGGTCATTGGGGTTGTGCTTCAGAAAGTCGTTCCACAGCACTTCGGCAATATCAGCCATGCCCATCGGCGCGCCGGGGTGGCCGGAATTGGCTTTTTGCACGGCATCCATGCTGAGGGCGCGAATGGCATTGGCTAGCTCTTTACGGGACATAGTTCACTCCGTGGCAGGGTTAAAGTTTGGCGGCGAGAAGATCTTCAAGTTTGCGCTGGTCGACGGCGAACTGGCGGATGCCGTCCGCCAGTTTTTCCACGGCCATGGCGTCCTGATTGTGCTCCCAGCGGAACTCCGCTTCGGTCATGGGTTTCGGTTTTGGCAGAACGGTGGAGGTCGGCACCAGCTTGCGGATCACCGTTTCTTCTTTGTCCTGTAGCTCCTGAAGCAGGTTAGGGGAGATGGTCAGACGGTCGCAGCCTGCCAGGGCGAGGATCTGCTCGGTACGGCGGAAGCTGGCCCCCATCACGATGGTTTCGTAGCGGTGCTGTTTGTAGTAGTCGTAGATATTACGGACCGATTTCACGCCCGGATCCTCATCCACCACGTATGGATCCATCGGCTGTTTCGCCTGATACCAGTCGTAGATGCGCCCGACAAACGGCGAGACGAGGAACACACCCGCCTCAGCGCAGGCGCGCGCCTGGGCAAACGAAAACAGCAGCGTCAGGTTGCAGTGGATGCCTTCTTTCTCCAGCACCTCTGCCGCGCGGATGCCTTCCCAGGTGGAGGCCAGCTTGATCAGAATGCGTGATTTATCGATCCCCTGCTCCTCGTACAGTTCCACCAGGCGACGCGCCTTATTAATGCTCTTTTCTTTATCGAACGAGAGGCGGGCGTCGACTTCGGTCGAGACGCGGCCCGGGATGCTTTTAAGAATTTCCGCACCAAAATTAACCGCCAGCTTATCGCTGGCTTCGGCGACCTGCTGCTCCTGCGTTTTCCCGCGCTGTTTACCGTAGGCAATGGCGTCATCAATCAGATGGCTAAAATGGGCAAGCCCTGCAGCTTTGAGCAGTAGCGAAGGGTTAGTGGTCGCGTCCTCCGGCTGATAGTGGCGAATCGACTCGATATCGCCGCTGTCTGCAACCACGGTGGTGAATTTTTTGATGCCGTCTAGCTGGTTCATAAATGATTACTCCTTGGAAATAAAAGAGTTAGATGAGTGCGTTAGTTCACACTTCTGAAAAAATCATGATGGACTTAACAAAAAAGCATAGCAGACGGGGGAGGCATTGCTTTTGAGACGGGTAACATGGCTGTTATAAATTGATAACAATTTTTAATGTGTAATGGTGAGAGTTTGGCTGCCTTCAAAGTTTAGGAGGCGGCCTGAGGCGATACTAGGCGGCACACCAGGGTGTGCATCAGGATCGCTTACGTCACCCTTTTGACCGATACGTGAAAGGAAAAATAAGATGGATGAGCAGTTGAAACAGAGTGCCCTCGATTTTCACGAGTTTCCTGTCCCGGGGAAAATCCAGGTCTCCCCAACCAAGCCGCTGGCAACCCAGCGCGATCTGGCGCTGGCCTATTCGCCGGGCGTGGCTGCACCGTGTCTGGAAATCGAAAAAGACCCGCTGGCGGCCTACAAATACACCGCGCGTGGCAACCTTGTCGCCGTGATCTCTAACGGCACGGCGGTGCTGGGGCTGGGCAACATCGGCGCGCTGGCCGGTAAGCCGGTGATGGAAGGGAAGGGGGTACTGTTCAAGAAATTCGCCGGTATCGACGTGTTCGATATCGAGGTGGACGAACTCGATCCTGACAAATTCATCAACGTTGTGGCCGCGCTGGAGCCGACCTTCGGCGGGATCAACCTGGAAGACATCAAAGCGCCGGAATGTTTCTATATCGAGCAGAAGCTGCGCGAGCGTATGAACATTCCCGTGTTCCACGATGACCAGCACGGGACCGCGATTATCAGCACCGCCGCGATTCTGAATGGCCTGCGCGTGGTAGAGAAAAATCTCTCCGACGTGCGCATGGTGGTCTCTGGCGCAGGCGCCGCGGCCATCGCCTGTATGAACCTGCTGGTGGCGCTGGGTATGCAGAAACACAACATTGTGGTCTGCGACTCCAAAGGCGTTATCTATAAAGACCGCGAGCCGAACATGGCGGAAACCAAAGCGGCGTACGCGGTCGACGACGACGGTAAACGCACCCTGGACGACGTGATTGACGGCGCGGATATCTTCCTCGGCTGCTCCGGTCCGAAAGTACTGACCCAGGAGATGGTGAAGAAGATGGCGCGTGCGCCAATGATCCTGGCCCTGGCGAACCCTGAACCGGAAATCCTGCCGCCGCTGGCGAAAGCGGTGCGTGAAGACGCCATTATCTGTACCGGCCGTTCGGACTATCCGAACCAGGTCAACAACGTGCTCTGCTTCCCGTTCATCTTCCGCGGCGCGCTGGACGTCGGCGCAACGGCGATCAACGAAGAGATGAAGCTCGCCGCCGTTCACGCCATCGCGGAGCTGGCGCACGCCGAGCAGAGCGAAGTGGTTGCCTCTGCCTACGGCGATCAGGATCTGAGCTTCGGCCCGGACTACATCATTCCAAAACCGTTCGACCCGCGTCTGATTGTTAAAATTGCGCCAGCCGTTGCCAAAGCGGCGATGGACTCCGGCGTGGCGACGCGTCCGATCCACGATTTCGACGCGTACGTCGATAAGCTCACCGAGTTCGTCTATAAAACGAATCTGTTCATGAAGCCGATCTTCTCCCAGGCGCGCGCCGACGCGAAGCGCGTGGTGCTGGCGGAAGGGGAAGAGGCGCGCGTGCTGCACGCCACCCAGGAGCTGATCACCTTAGGCCTGGCGAAACCGATCCTGATTGGTCGTCCGAGCGTGATTGAGATGCGTATCCAGAAGCTGGGCCTGCAGATTAAGCCGGGCGTCGACTTTGAGATCGTTAACAACGAATCCGATCCGCGCTTCAAAGAGTACTGGAGCGAATACTACGCGATCATGAAGCGCCGGGGGATCACCCAGGAGCAGGCGCAGAAAGCGGTGATCAGCAACACGACGGTGATCGGCGCGATCATGGTGCATCGCGGCGAGGCGGACGCGCTGATCTGCGGCACAATCGGCGATTACCACGAGCACTTTAGCGTGGTGCAGGAGATCTTCGGCTATCGCGACGGCGTCCATACCGCCGGGGCGATGAACGCGCTGCTGCTGCCAAGCGGCAACACCTTTATTGCGGATACTTACGTTAACGACGATCCGACCCCGGACGAGCTGGCGGAAATCACGGTGATGGCCGCCGAGACCGTGCGTCGCTTTGGTATCGAGCCGAAGGTGGCGCTGCTGTCGCACTCTAACTTTGGTTCGTCTAAATCCGCGGCGGCCTGCAAAATGCGTCAGACGCTGGACCTGGTGCGCGAGCGTGCGCCGGAGCTGATGATTGACGGGGAAATGCACGGCGATGCCGCGCTGGTGGAAAGCATCCGTAACGAACGTATGCCGGACAGCCCGCTGAAGGGATCGGCCAATATACTGATTATGCCGAACGTAGAAGCGGCGCGTATCAGCTATAACCTGCTGCGCGTCTCCAGCTCTGAAGGGGTGACCGTAGGACCGGTACTGATGGGCGTAGCGAAACCGGTGCATGTGTTAACGCCGATTGCCTCCGTGCGCCGTATCGTGAATATGGTGGCGCTGGCGGTGGTTGAGGCGCAGACGCAGCCGCTGTAATTTTTACCCTCACCCTAACCCTCCCCCAAAGGGAGAGGGGATAAGGGCTACACCCAATCCCGAACCTGAATAAACTCACGCAAGGCAGCCTCCGGGCTGCCTTCTTTTGGTTCGTAACAGTACTCCCAGCGCACCAGCGGCGGCATCGACATCAGAATCGACTCCGTGCGCCCGCCGGTCTGCAGGCCGAACAGCGTCCCGCGATCCCATACCAGGTTGAACTCCACGTAGCGCCCGCGGCGGTAAAGCTGGAACTCGCGCTCGCGCACGCCGTAATCGGTATTTTTACGACGCTCGACAATCGGCAGATAGGCGTCGGTGTAGCCTTCGCCTACCGCGCGCATAAAGCTGAACGCGGTATCAAAATCAGGCGCGTTGAGATCGTCAAAGAACAGCCCTCCGATGCCGCGCTGCTCGTCGCGGTGCTTCAGGTAAAAGTAGTCATCGCACCACTTTTTGAATTTCGGGTAGACGTCTTCGCCAAACGGCAGGCAAAGGTCCCGCGCGGTGGTGTGCCAGTGCACGGCATCCTCTTCGAAGCCGTAGTAGGGCGTTAAATCGAAACCGCCGCCGAACCACCAGACCGGGTCGGCGCCCGGTTTTTCCGCAATGAAAAAGCGCACGTTGGCATGGCTGGTGGGCACGAACGGGTTGTGCGGGTGCACTACGAGCGAGACGCCCATCGCCTCGAAGCTGCGGCCCGCGAGTTCAGGACGATGCGCCGTCGCAGACGCGGGCATGGCGTCGCCGTGAACGTGGGAAAAATTCACGCCCGCCTGTTCGAAGATGCCGCCGTTACGCAGCACCCGGCTGCGCCCGCCGCCACCGGCCTCGCGCTGCCAGGTATCTTCCTGAAATTCACCGCCGTCTGCGGCGGCGAGTTTCTGGCAGATTTCATCCTGCAGCTGCAGCAGGAAGGTTTTGACCAGTTGAGCATCGGGTTTCATCAACGTTTCCTGGAGTGCGCTTTTTGGTTATCGAACCAGTTGAAGTAACTGATAATGCCGGAGGCGATGGCGTTGGCGATCTTCTGACGAAACGCCGTGGTGCCGAGGAGCCGCTCTTCTTCCGGGTTGGTAATAAAGGACGTTTCCACCAGCACGGACGGGATGGACGGCGATTTCAGGACCACGAACGCCGCCTGCTCGGTGCCTTTGCTGTGCAGACGATGCACCGGCTTAATCTTCTTCAGAATATGCGAGCCGAGCGTCAGGCTGTTTTTGATCGTATCCGTCTGCACGAGGTCGAACAGCACCTGCTGTAGCAGGTGGTCTTTGTCAGTGGCTTTCTTCCCGGCGACTTCATCCGCGCGGTTTTCGCGGTCGGAGAGGTATTTTGCCATGGCGCTACTGGCGCCACGGTTGGAAAGCGCAAACACCGAGGCTCCGGCCGCGGAAGGGTTGGTAAAGCCGTCGGCGTGGATCGACATAAACAGATCCGCACCGTGCTGGTGGGCGATCTCAACGCGGTCATACAGCGGAATAAAGGTGTCGCCAGAGCGCGTCAGACGGGCGTCAATGCCGTTGCTGCGTAAAATTGCGCGCACGTTTTTTGCAATTGCCAGCACGACGTGTTTTTCTTTCGACCCGTTTTTGCCTATAGCGCCGGTATCAATACCGCCGTGGCCCGGGTCGAGCATCACCAGGCGCTTCGCGCCCGGCTTTTTGGTTTTCGGTTTGCTGTGTCCGTTACTGGTTTTGAGCGTGTTCTCGTCTTTTGCCTGAGCCTGCTTTGCGATGCCCGTTAACGTTAAGGCCGCCAGCCCCGCTTTGAGAACCTGACGACGCGATGTGAGTGCTTTTAATGGTTTGAATGTGCTCATGCGGCCTGAATACTAAAAAATGGGGTCCTGGTGTTATATCGTATCGTGTTTCCCGTTACGACAGTCCATATTGATAATTGTTTTACTTTTCATTTCAATACGTGACAAAGTGACATTATGCCAAATTTTGGCGAGATTTTCCCCGGTTATTGGCGAAAGGCGAGCTTCGCGCCATAATCACTGTTTTTAAACCCGAAAAGGCGGTTAATACCATGGAGATACGCGTTTTTCGCCAGGAAGATTTCGAAGAGGTGATCACCCTTTGGGAGCGCTGCGATCTGCTGCGTCCGTGGAACGATCCGGAAATGGATATCGAACGTAAGGTGAATCACGACGTCAGTCTGTTTTTGGTCGCGGAAGTCAACGGCGAGGTTGTGGGGACGGTCATGGGCGGTTATGACGGCCACCGCGGCTCGGCCTATTATCTGGGCGTCCACCCCGAATACCGTGGCCGCGGCATCGCCAATGCGCTGCTGAACCGGCTCGAGAAGAAGCTGATCGCCCGTGGCTGCCCGAAAATCCAGATCATGGTGCGGGAAGATAACGACGTGGTGCTGGGCATGTATGAGCGCCTGGGCTACGAGCATTCCGACGTGCTGAGTTTAGGAAAGCGTCTGATCGAAGATGAAGAGTACTGAGATCCACCCGGCAGACTATGACGCGCAGGGCCGCGTCAGGCTGCCCTTTTTATTCTGGTGCGTTCTGCTGCTCCAGGCCCGGACCTGGGTGCTGTTTGTGATGGCCGCCGCGTCGCGCGGGCAGGGCGACACGCTGCTGAATCTCTTTTATCCCGATCATGACGCCTTCTGGCTCGGGTTGCTGCCGGGCGTACCGGCGGTGGTCGCTTTTTTATGCAGCGGACGACGGCATGCGATCCCCCGTTTTTGGGGCGCGCTTCGCTGGCTGCTGGTCCTCGCCCAGGTTGCGCTGCTCTTCTGGCAGCCGGTACTCTGGTGGTACGGTGAACCGCTGACGGACACCGGCGTTGCGCTGGTGGTTGCCGATATTGTGGCCCTGCTGTGGCTGCTGACCAACCCGCGTCTTCGCGCCTGTTTTGCGCATCAGGATGATTAATCCGGCACTTTTTGCCGATGTCGCACTCCAACAAGCGTTGATTTAACAAGAAAGGACGTTTCAATGAAATCGCTGCGTTTATTTTTATGCGCTCTCCCGCTGGCGTTGACCGGCTGTTCGACGCTCTCCTCCATTAACTGGTCCGCCGCGTATCCGTGGAACTGGTTTGGCTCATCAACGGAAGTGACCGAGCAGGGCGTGGGGAAAATTACCGCCGCGACGGCGCTGGATCAGGACGCTATTCAGGATGCGCTCAGCGGCGATTACCGCCTGCGCAGCGGCATGAAAACGGAGAATGGCAATATTGTTCGCTATTACGAAGCGCTGAAGGGTGACCAGCTTGCGCTGGTGATCAACGGTGACAAAGGCACCGTAAACCGTATCGCTGTGATGGATGAAGATATTCCGACGGCGAGCGGTGTAAAAGTGGGTACGCCGTTCAGCGAACTTTATAAGCAGGCTTTTGGCAACTGCACCAGCCTGCCGTCTGACGACAAAGTCGCGGTGGAATGTAAGGCTGAAGGCAGCCAGCACATCAGCTATGTCTTCACCGGAACCTGGAGCGGTCCGGAAGGACTGATGCCGTCTGACGACACGCTCAAGAGCTGGAAAGTGAGCAAAATACTCTGGAAGCAGTAATTTGCGCCTGAACAAACCGCCTCGCTGAAATCCGGGTATAATAGCCGCCATCAATGCCACGCTGACGTGGCATCTTTATTTCAGGAGGAGCGATGTCTCAGGTTCAGAGTGGCATTTTGCCAGAACATTGCCGCGCGGCGATTTGGATTGAAGCCAATGTTAAAGGGGACGTGGATGCCCTGCGTGCGGCCAGTAAAGCGTTTGTTGATAAGCTGGCAACCTTCCAGGCCAAATTCCCGGAAGCCCACCTCGGCGCCGTTGTTGCCTTTGGCAATAACGTCTGGCGTCAGCTGAGCGGTGGCGAAGGGGCGGAAGAGCTGAAAGACTTCATCCCTTACGGCAAAGGTCTGGCTCCGGCAACTCAGTACGACGTGCTGATCCATATTCTCTCCTTGCGTCACGACGTGAATTTCTCCGTTGCCCAGGCGGCAGTAGCGGCTTTTGGCGACAGCATTGAGGTGCAGGAAGAGGTTCACGGCTTCCGCTGGGTGGAAGAGCGCGATCTGAGCGGCTTCGTCGACGGCACCGAAAACCCGGCGGGTGAAGAGACGCGTCGCGACGTGGCGGTGATCAAAGACGGCGTGGACGCGGGCGGCAGCTACGTGTTCGTGCAGCGCTGGGAGCACAACCTCAAGCAGCTTAACCGCATGAGCGTGCACGATCAGGAGATGATGATTGGCCGCACTAAAGAAGCCAACGAAGAGATCGACGGCGACGACCGTCCAGTAACCTCTCACCTGACCCGCGTTGACCTCAAAGAAGACGGCAAAGGGCTGAAGATTGTCCGCCAGAGCCTGCCGTACGGCACGGCAAGCGGCACGCACGGCCTCTACTTCTGCGCCTACTGCGCGCGCCTCTATAACATCGAGCAGCAGCTGCTGAGCATGTTCGGCGATACCGACGGCAAGCGCGACGCCATGCTGCGCTTCACCAAACCGGTGACCGGCGGCTATTACTTTGCGCCGTCCGTTGAGCGTCTGCTGGCGCTGTAATGTCCTTTCTCCCTCTCCCTGCGGGAGAGGGCTGGGGTGAAGGCATCAGGCCTCACCCTTATTCCCTTTTCTGCTTCTAAATCACCAAACGGTATATAAAACCGTTACTCCTTTCATCCCCGTTATAAATATTATGACTATAAGATAGTCATCACATTTATAAGGGTGCGCAATGGCCGTTACTGTACTGAAAAAAGGAACTCTGGCGCTGGCAGGTTTACTGCTGGTGGCACAGGCGCAGGCGACTGAACTTTTAAACAGTTCGTATGACGTCTCCCGCGAGCTGTTTGCCGCCCTTAATCCCCCGTTTGAACAGCAGTGGGCGAAAGACAATAACGGCGACAAGCTGACCATCAAGCAGTCCCACGCCGGATCGTCCAAGCAGGCGCTGGCGATTTTGCAGGGCCTGAAAGCGGATGTGGTGACCTACAACCAGGTGACTGACGTGCAGATCCTGCATGACAAAGGCAAGCTCATCCCGGCGGACTGGCAGAGTCGTCTGCCGAACAACAGCTCCCCGTTCTATTCCACCATGGGCTTCCTGGTGCGTAAGGGCAACCCGAAGAATATCCACGACTGGAGCGACCTGGTGCGTTCCGACGTGAAGCTGATTTTCCCGAATCCAAAAACCTCCGGTAACGCTCGCTACACCTATTTAGCCGCGTGGGGCGCGGCCGACAAGGCTGACGGTAATGATAAAGCCAAAACCGAGCAGTTCATGACCCAGTTCCTGAAAAACGTCGAAGTGTTTGATACCGGCGGCCGCGGAGCGACCACGACCTTCGAGGAGCGTGGTCTCGGCGACGTGCTGATCAGCTTTGAATCGGAAGTGAATAACATCCGCAAACAGTACGAAGCGCAGGGCTTCGAGGTCGTTATCCCGAAAACCAACATCCTGGCCGAGTTCCCGGTGGCGTGGGTGGATAAAAACGTGCAGGCAAACGGTACCGAGAAAGCGGCAAAAGCCTATCTCAACTACCTGTACAGCCCGCAGGCGCAGACCATCATTACCGATTACTACTACCGCGTGAACAACCCGGACGTAATGAACAAGCTGAAAGATAAGTTCCCGCAGACCGATTTGTTCCGCGTCGAAGATCATTTCGGCTCCTGGCCTGATGTGATGAAAACGCATTTTGCCAGCGGCGGTGAGTTAGACAAACTGCTGGCGGCGGGGCATAAGTAATGTTTGCAGTTTCGACAAAACGCGTGCTGCCGGGCTTTACCTTAAGCCTCGGGACAAGCCTGCTGTTCGTCTGCCTGATCCTGCTGTTGCCGCTCAGCGCGCTGGTGATGCAGCTTGCTCAGATGAGCTGGGCGCAGTACTGGGACGTGGTCACCAACCCGCAGGTGGTGGCGGCCTACAAGGTGACGCTGCTGTCGGCGTTTGTTGCCTCCATTTTTAACGGCGTGTTTGGCCTACTGATGGCGTGGATCTTAACCCGCTATCGCTTCCCGGGCCGCACGCTGCTTGACGCCCTGATGGATCTGCCGTTTGCGCTGCCGACGGCGGTGGCGGGCTTAACCCTCGCGTCGCTCTTCTCTGTGAACGGGCTGTACGGCGAGTGGCTGGCGAAATTTGATATCAAAGTGACCTACACCTGGCTCGGTATCGCGGTGGCGATGGCCTTTACCAGCATCCCGTTTGTGGTCCGTACCGTGCAGCCGGTGCTGGAAGAGTTGGGTCCGGAATACGAAGAAGCGGCGGAAACGCTGGGTGCCACGCGCTGGCAGAGCTTCCGCAAGGTGGTTCTGCCGGAACTCTCTCCGGCGCTGATGGCGGGCGTTGCGCTGTCGTTTACCCGCAGCCTCGGTGAGTTCGGCGCGGTGATTTTTATCGCCGGGAACATCGCCTGGAAAACTGAAGTCACCTCGCTGATGATTTTCATCCGTTTGCAGGAGTTTGATTATCCGGCGGCGAGCGCGATTGCCTCGGTGATCCTGGCGGCCTCGCTGCTGCTGCTGTACTCGATTAACACTCTGCAAAGTCGCTTTGGTCGACGTGTGGTAGGTCACTGATGGCGGAAGTTACGCAATTGAAGCGATACGATGCACCCCGCATCAACTGGGGTAAATGGTTTCTGATTGGGGCGGGCGTGCTGGTTTCCGCCCTCATTCTCGTCGTGCCGACGGTTTATATCTTCGTCCAGGCGTTCAGCAAAGGGCTGATGCCCGCGCTGGAAAATCTGGCGAACCCGGATATGCTGCATGCCATCTGGCTGACGGTGCTGATTGCGCTGATCACCGTGCCGGTGAACCTCGTGTTCGGGACCCTGCTGGCCTGGCTGGTAACACGCTTTAACTTCCCGGGACGTCAGCTGCTGCTGACCCTGCTGGACATTCCTTTCGCCGTATCGCCGGTGGTGGCGGGTCTGGTGTACCTGCTCTTTTACGGCTCCAACGGTCCGTTGGGCGGCTGGCTGGACGAGCATAACCTGCAGATCATGTTCGCCTGGCCGGGCATGGTGCTGGTCACCATCTTCGTGACCTGTCCGTTTGTGGTGCGTGAGCTGGTGCCGGTGATGTTAAGCCAGGGGAGCAACGAAGACGAAGCGGCGGTGCTGCTGGGCGCTTCCGGCTGGCAGATGTTCCGCCGCGTGACGCTGCCGAACATTCGCTGGGCGCTGCTTTACGGCGTGGTGCTGACCAACGCCCGCGCGATTGGCGAGTTCGGTGCCGTTTCCGTTGTTTCCGGGTCGATTCGCGGTGAAACCCTGTCGCTGCCGCTCCAGATTGAGCTGCTGCAGCAGGACTACAATACCATCGGCTCGTTTACTGCCGCAGCGTTACTGACGCTGATGGCCATTTTGACCCTGTTTTTGAAGAGTGTGGTGCAGTGGCGTTTAGAAAATCAGGAAAAACGTCAGCATCAGGAGGGAAATCATGAGCATTGAGATTGCCAATATTAAGAAGTCTTTTGGTCGCACCCAGGTGCTGAATGATATCTCGCTGGATATCCCTTCCGGACAAATGGTGGCGCTGCTGGGGCCGTCCGGCTCGGGCAAAACCACGCTGCTGCGTATTATCGCCGGGCTTGAGCATCAGACCAGCGGGCACATCCGCTTTCACGGCACCGACGTGAGCCGCCTGCACGCCCGCGATCGTAAAGTAGGATTTGTATTCCAGCATTACGCGCTGTTCCGCCACATGACCGTGTTCGACAACATCGCGTTTGGCCTGACCGTGCTGCCGCGTCGCGAACGTCCGGATACGGCAACCATTAAGGCCAAAGTGACCAAACTGCTGGAGATGGTGCAGCTGGCTCATCTGGCGGACCGTTTCCCGGCCCAGCTGTCCGGCGGGCAGAAACAGCGCGTGGCGCTGGCGCGCGCGCTGGCCGTTGAGCCGCAAATTCTGCTGCTGGATGAACCCTTCGGCGCGCTGGATGCGCAGGTGCGTAAAGAGCTGCGCCGCTGGCTGCGCCAGCTGCATGAGGAGCTGAAATTCACCAGCGTCTTCGTGACCCACGACCAGGAAGAGGCGATGGAAGTCGCGGATCGCGTGGTGGTCATGAGCCAGGGCAACATTGAGCAGGTTGACGAGCCGGAGCAGCTCTGGCGTGAACCGGCGACCCGCTTCGTGCTGGAGTTTATGGGCGAGGTAAACCGTCTTCAGGGTACTATTCGCGGTGGGCAGTTCCACGTGGGCGCGCACCGCTGGCCGCTGGGCTATACCTCCGCGCATCAGGGGCCGGTCGATCTGTTCCTGCGTCCGTGGGAAGTGGACGTGAGCCGCCGAACCAGCCTGGATTCACCGCTGCCGGTGCAGGTGCTGGAAGCTAGCCCTAAAGGTCACTACACCCAATTGGTGGTACAGCCGCTGGGCTGGTATACCGAGCCGCTGACCGTGGTCATGCGCGACGACGTGCCGCCGCACCGGGGTGAGCGCCTGTTTGTCGGGCTGCAGCATGCCCGGATTTATCACGGGAAGGAGCGCATCGAGACGCGCGAGGATATTGCTCTGGCGGAGTCAGCCTGATAGGTTATTAGGATGTTTATCGCCCGGTGGCGCTGCGCTGACCGGGCCTACAGTTATCACTGCGTCTTGTAGGCCGGGATCGCTGCGCGCGCCCCGGCTTTTTTATTGAGTAAAAATCGTGAATACACTCGAACACACCATCGGCAACACTCCTCTGGTCAAGCTTCAGCGCATGGGGCCGGACAACGGCAGCGAAATCTGGGTCAAACTCGAAGGCAATAACCCGGCGGGGTCGGTGAAAGACCGAGCGGCGCTGTCGATGATTGTCCAGGCCGAAAAACGCGGAGAAATTAAGCCAGGCGACGTGCTCATAGAGGCCACCAGCGGCAACACCGGTATCGCCCTGGCGATGATTGCGGCGCTGAAAGGCTACCGCATGAAGCTGCTGATGCCGGACAATATGAGCCAGGAGCGCCGCGCCGCGATGCGTGCCTACGGGGCCGAGCTGATTCTGGTGACCAAAGAGCAGGGAATGGAAGGCGCGCGCGACCTGGCGTTAGAAATGGCCGGGCGCGGTGAAGGTAAACTGCTGGATCAGTTCAACAATCCGGACAACCCGTATGCGCACTACACCACCACCGGCCCGGAAATCTGGCAGCAAACCGACGGGCGTATCACCCATTTTGTCTCCAGCATGGGCACCACCGGCACCATTACCGGGGTATCGCGTTTTCTGCGCGAGCAGGAAAAAGCCGTCACCATCGTTGGCCTCCAGCCGGAAGAGGGGAGCAGCATTCCGGGCATTCGCCGCTGGCCGGCGGAGTATATGCCCGGCATCTTTAATGCGCAGCTGGTGGACCAGGTGCTGGATCTTCACCAGCGCGAGGCGGAAAATACCATGCGTGAGCTGGCCGTGCGCGAAGGTATCTTCTGCGGCGTCAGCTCGGGCGGCGCGGTAGCGGGTGCGATTCGGGTAGCGCAGGCAAACCCGGGTGCCGTAGTGGTGGCGATTATTTGCGATCGCGGCGATCGCTATCTGTCTACCGGCGTCTTTGGTGAAGAGAGTTATTCGCAGGGGGCGGGGATTTAAGCGTCATGGAGATGATTTTATTCCGGGATAACACCCGGGCGCAGCAAACCGACATTGTCGCCGTGCAGTCGCAGGTGGTTTACGGCAGCGTGGGGAACAGCATTGCGGTACCGAATATTCGTACCCACAGGCTGAACGTTACCGCCGTGCCGACGGTACTGTTTAGCAACACGCCGCACTACGACACGTTTTATGGTGGGGTGATCCCCGACGAGTGGTTCAGCGGCTATCTTAAGGCACTGGAAGAGCGCGAGATCCTGCGCGAGCTTAAGGCGGTCACCACCGGCTATATGGGCAGCGCCAGCCAGATCGTCCTGCTGGCTCAATGGCTGAAGGCGGTCAAAGCGCAGCATCCTGACCTGCTGGTGCTGGTCGACCCGGTTATCGGCGATATCGACAGCGGTATGTACGTGAAGCCTGAGATCCCGCAGGCGTATCGGGAACACCTGCTGCCGCTGGCGCAGGGGATCACGCCAAACGTCTATGAGCTGGAAGTGTTAAGCGGCAAACCGTGCCGTACGCCGGAAAGCGCCATCTCTGCGGCGCAGGGACTGCTCTCCGACAGCCTGAAATGGGTGGCGATCACCAGCGCGCCGGTGGCCGATGACCCGGAAAACATCCACGTAGTGCTGGTGACGAATGAAGGCGTGACCGTCAGCGCGCATCCGCGCGTAGAAACCGATCTGAAAGGGACGGGCGACCTGTTCTGTTCAGAGCTGGTGAGCGGAATTGTTGAGGGGAAAACCGTTGCCGACGCCATTCGCATGGCCGGCGATCGGGTGACTGACGTGATGCTTTATACCCAGTCGAAAGGCTACGACGAGCTTATCCTACCGGCATAAACAAAAATGGCGCCCGAAGGCGCCATTTTTCTGTGCGGCAAGAATTACTTCTTGATGCGGATAACCGGGGTTTCACCCACGGTGACGCTGCCAGACAGTTTGATCAGTTCTTTGATTTCGTCCATGTTGGAGATAACAACCGGCGTCAGGGTAGACTTGGCTTTTTCTTCCAGCAGTGGCAGATCGAATTCAATTACCGGGTCGCCAACTTTAACACGCTGGCCTTCTTCCGCGATACGTTTGAAGCCTTCGCCTTTCAGTTCAACGGTGTCGATACCGAAGTGAACGAACAGTTCGATACCGCTATCAGATTCGATAGAGAACGCATGGTTGGTTTCAAAAATTTTACCGATGGTGCCGTCAACTGGAGCAACCATTTTGTTGCCAGTTGGTTTGATAGCAATGCCATCACCAACGATTTTCTCAGCAAACACTACATCCGGCACGTCTTCGATGTTGACGATCTCGCCGGAGAGCGGAGCAACAATCTCAATAGTTCCGGAGTCTTTCTTATCATCAGAAACCAGAGATTTCAGTTTATCGAACAAACCCATGATCTTCTCCTAAGCAGTAATTTGGGCCGCATCTCGTGGATTAGCAGATTGTTTTTTCTTCAATGAACTTGTTAACCAGCGTCATTAACTCGTCCGTTGTCGGTTGAGCAAGAGCCTGCTCTGCTAACACCTTCGCATCTTCGAAGTTCGTGTTACGGATAATCTTCTTAATGCGCGGGATGGAAATGGCGCTCATAGAGAATTCGTCCAGACCCATACCCAGCAACAGAAGTGTAGCACGTTCGTCGCCTGCAAGCTCACCACACATGCCAGTCCATTTACCTTCTGCATGAGAAGCATCAATAACTTGCTTGATCAAGTTCAGTACGGACGGTGACATTGGCTGGTAGAGATGTGAAATCATATCATTACCACGGTCAACTGCCAGGGTGTACTGCGTTAAATCATTGGTGCCGATACTAAAGAAATCAACTTCTTTGGCTAAATGACGCGCAATGGTCGCCGCCGCAGGTGTTTCCACCATCACGCCGATCTCGATTGACTCGTCAAACGCTTTACCTTCTTCGCGCAGTTCCTGTTTGTAGATTTCGATCTCTTTCTTCAGTGCACGCACTTCTTCAACAGAGATGATCATCGGGAACATGATGCGCAGTTTACCGAAAGCAGACGCACGCAGGATCGCGCGAACCTGGTCACGCAGGATCTCTTTACGATCCATCGCGATACGGATTGCACGCCAGCCCAGGAACGGGTTCTCTTCTTTCGGGAAGTTCATGTACGGCAGCTCTTTGTCGCCACCGATGTCCATGGTACGGACGATAACCGCCTGAGAGCCACACGCTTCAGCCACGGCTTTGTAGGCAGCAAACTGCTCTTCTTCCGTTGGCAGCGCGTCGCGGTCCATGAACAGGAATTCTGTACGATAGAGACCTACGCCTTCCGCACCGTTGCGCTCAGCGCCATCAACGTCGCGGACGGTACCGATGTTTGCGCACACTTCTACCTGATGGCCGTCCAGGGTGATGGCTGGCAGGTCTTTCAGCTTAGCGAGTTCCGCTTTTTCAGTCGCAACCTGCTCCTGAACCGCGCGCAGTTTATCGATCTCTTCATTGGTTGGGTTGACGTAAACCAGATTGTTTACGGCATCCAGAATCAGATAGTCGCCGTTTTTCACCTGAGAGGTGACGCTACCGGTACCCACGATGGCTGGCAGTTCCAGAGAGCGCGCCATGATAGAGGTGTGGGAGGTACGGCCACCCGCGTCGGTGATGAAACCGAGGACCTTTTTCAGGTTCAGCTGTGCGGTTTCAGACGGAGTGAGGTCAGCGGCAACCAGGATGACTTCATCCTGAATCGCGCTCAGGTCGATGATGGCCAGACCCAGGATGTTGCGCAGCAGGCGCTTGCCGATGTCACGTACGTCAGCCGCACGCTCTTTCAGGTATTCATCATCCAGTTCTTCCAGGGCAGTTGCCTGACCTTCGATAACTTCATGCGCAGCCGCGTCGGCCGTCATGCCTTTATCTTTAATCAGGGCTATGATTTCCTGCTCCAGCTCCTCATCTTCGAGCAGCATGATATGCCCTTCGAAGATGGCTTCTTTTTCTTCACCGAAAGTTTCGCCAGCTTTAGTTTTGATTGCTTCCAGTTGCGCAGATGCCTTGGCACGACCGCTCAGAAAACGTTCAACTTCCTGATCAACCTTGTCGGCAGAAATTTTTTTCCGGTCGATGACGATCTCGTCTTCTTTCAGCAGCAGTGCTTTGCCGAAAGCGATACCCGGGGATGCTAAAATGCCTGAAATCATAACCCTACCTTACTTGTGACTGATATTTAAAAGAACCCGGAAACTTACTCGAGCTCAGCCATCAGTTTTACCAGATGCTCAACTGCTTTCTGCTCGTCTTCACCTTCTGCAGAGATGGTGACAACGGTGCCCTGAGTCAGGCCCAGAGTCTGCAGTTTGAACAGGCTTTTTGCGCTCGCGCTTTTGCCGTTGGAAGTCACAGTGATTTCAGAAGTGAAGCCTTTTGCTTCTTTAACAAACTGAGCAGCAGGGCGGGTGTGCAGACCGTTCGGAGCGGTAATGGTAACTTCTTGCTGGAACATTGTATTTCCCCAACTTATAGGTTTAGTGTTGTGGAACTAAAGTCTAGCCTGGCGACTGAACTTTAGCCTGTATTGTTAGCGCTGACGTTTCGATCGTCATTAAACATTATGCAGCGAAAGCAAGACTTGAACCAAATCATAAAATCGATTCAGCAAGGCTATTTCATTCACCGATTAATTTCACGCATCAAAATAATTGCTGGTTTAAATACCAGACCCAACGGGGTGAAGCAATGCCAGGAGGGGCAAAAGTTTGAAGCAGGCCACAAAAAAGCACCTGAAAAGGTGCTTTTTTACGCGTTATTAACATGCTGGCACTACTGTTGCAGTTCTTTTTCGGTAAACAGATCGGCAAACAGTGCGGTGCTCAGGTAACGCTCGCCCGAAGAAGGAAGGATAACCACAATATTCTTGTTGGTAAAGGCTTCATCTTCCTGAAGCTTGAGTGCTGCCGCAACGGCTGCACCGGAAGAGATACCCGCCAGAATGCCTTCTTCATCCATCAGGCGACGCGCGGTAGAAATGGCTTCTTCGTTAGTGATGGTCACCACTTTATCGATCAGCTTCAGATCCAAGTTGCCCGGAATGAAGCCTGCGCCAATACCCTGAATTTTATGCGGGCCTGGTTTAAGCTCTTCACCCGCCAGTGCCTGGGTGATAACCGGTGAGTCAGTTGGCTCAACGGCAACGGTGATCAGGTCTTTTTTACCCTTTGTGCCTTTAATATAGCGTGACACGCCGGTCAGCGTACCGCCGGTACCCACGCCGGAGATAAATACGTCAACCTGGCCGTCGGTATCTTCCCAGATTTCCGGACCGGTGGTCTTCTCGTGAATTTCCGGGTTAGCCGGGTTGCTGAACTGCTGCAGCAGCAGATATTTCGCCGGATCGCTGGCCACAATCTCTTCAGCTTTCTGAATGGCGCCCTTCATGCCCTTCGCGCCTTCGGTCAGCACCAGGTTCGCGCCCAGCGCTTTAAGCAGCTTACGACGCTCGATGCTCATGGTTTCTGGCATAGTCAGCGTCAGCTTGTAGCCGCGTGCGGCAGCAACATAGGCCAGAGCAATACCGGTGTTACCGCTTGTCGGTTCCACCAGCTCAACGCCAGGCTTCAGTACGCCACGTTTTTCAGCATCCCAAATCATGTTTGCACCGATACGGCATTTTACGCTGAAGCTCGGGTTACGTGATTCGACCTTCGCCAGAATGCGTCCATTACCGATACGGTTCAGTCGAACCAGGGGCGTATGACCGATAGTCAGCGAGTTGTCTTCATAAATCTTACTCATGGCCTGTCCTTAACTGTATGAAATTGGGATACCGACCCAGCATACCTGTTGAGCAGGTAGGGGGAAGTAAGGAATTCGCATATCTATATACTGCAAGGAAATAATGGGGATCAGTATGGAATAAGGGGCGGCATAAGCCACCCCTGCTTTACACATTTTTGCATTATTTCCATAACGCGTGCTTAGCACGGTAGCAGTCGACCCACATCGCCGTCGCGCCGCAGACGGCGACGGGCATGATGAACAGATTCAGGAAGGGAATCATGGTGAACAGGCTGGTCAGCGCGCCAAACTGCATATTGGCGACCTTCTGACTGCGCAGGGCAGTGCGCATCTCTTTAAACGGCACCTTATGGTTATCGAACGGATAGTCGCAGTACTGGATGGCCAGCATCCAGGCGCTGAACAGAAACCACAGCACCGGCGCCACCGTCTGGCCAATGCCTGGCACAAAGTAGAGGATAAGCAGCACAATCGCGCGGGGCAGGTACCAGGCAAACTTCTGCCACTCGCGCTTCATGATGCGTGGCAGGTCTTTCATGATCCCCAGCACGCCCGTGTCCGGCGGCGTCGCGCCGGTAAGCCGCGCTTCAAGCTGTTCCGCCAGCAGACCGTTAAACGGTGCGGCTATCCAGTTGGCAATCGTCGAAAAGAAGTACCCAAACACCAGCAGCACGGAGATTACCGCCACCGGCCAGAGCAGGTAGTTAAGCCACTGCAGCCAGTCCGGAACGTAACTCATCAGCGACGGGATCCAGCTTTCCAGCTTTGTGAACAGCCACCAGAACGCGCCGCCCATCAGAATAATGTTGATCAACAGCGGCAGAATCACGAAGCGTCGAATCCCCGGCAGGGAGACCAGTTTCCAGCCCTGAGAAAAATACCAGACGCCGCTGCGCGGGGGAGAAGAAGATGTTGAAACCATAGCCAGGCTGTACTCCTTTTTACACAACCAGTGGAATTGCCCGCCTATATTATCCACTTACGGAGCAATGACCAGTTCGGAAATGTTCGAAAAACCAGCAAAAAGCACGATTTCCTTCATCTTTATGCTGTGAATGCTCTGCACACACTTGCACTTGACGTAAACGGCAAATACTCTTAGTGAGTAAATGTTTGCCGTGGTGGCAAGGTGTTAGAACAACAGAGAATATAATGATGCAGGATTTGCGTCTGATATTAATCATTGTTGGCGCGATCGCCATAATCGCTTTACTGGTACATGGTTTCTGGACCAGCCGTAAAGAGCGTTCCTCGATGTTTCGCGATCGCCCACTGAAGCGCATGAAGTCCAGTCGTGACGACGATGACAGTGAAGATGACATCAACGGCAGCGATGACGACGGCGTGGGTGAAGTTCGTGTTCATCGGGTCAATACTGCGCCCGGCGCAGGCCATGGGGAGCATGAAGCGCCTCGTCCTTCGCAGCACCAGTATCAACCGCCGTATGCTTCTGCACAGCCGCGCCAGCCAGCGCCGCAGCCTGTGGAAGAACCGGTGCGCCAGCCGCCGCAACAGCCTGTTTATCAGCAGCCTGCTGCGCCACAGCCGGTTGAACAGCAGCCGGTGCAGCAGCCCGTGCAGCAACAGCCTGCTCAGCCGGTACAACAACCGCAGCAGCCTGTTCACGTACAGCCTGCGCCTCAGCCTGCTCCGGCCCCGCACGTTGAGCCTGAGCCCGTTGTAGAGCCAGAGCCGGTTGTTGAAAAACCACAGCGTAAAGAAGCGGTGATCATCATGAACGTGGCCGCGCATCACGGCAGCCATCTCAACGGTGACGTGCTGCTCAACAGTATTCAACAGGCAGGATTCAAGTTTGGCGATATGAACATTTTCCATCGCCACCTGAGCCCTGACGGTAGCGGCCCGGCGCTGTTCAGCCTGGCCAACATGGTTAACCCTGGTACCTTTGATCCGGAAATGACCGGTGATTTCGTGACCCCGGGCGTCACTATCTTTATGCAGGTACCTTCTTACGGCGACGAACTGCAAAACTTTAAGCTGATGCTGCAGTCCGCTCAGCACATCGCTGACGAAGTCGGTGGCGTGGTGCTTGACGATCAGCGTCGAATGATGACCCCGCAGAAGCTGCGCGAGTATCAGGACCGCATCCGCGAAGTTAAGGAAGCTAACGCGTAATCGTCGCGTTTACTTCAACTCCTCCTCAACCCCCGCCTGTCGGGGGTTTTTTCTCATTGATGGTGCGATATGGACTCAATCGAAAAACAACTCACTGAACTGCGAACCACGCTTCGCCATCATGAATACCTCTATCATGTTATGGACGCGCCGGAAGTCCCGGATGCGGAATATGACCGCCTGATGCGCGAGCTGCGCGAGTTAGAGGCGCAGCATCCAGAGCTCATCACGCCGGATTCCCCCACCCAGCGCGTCGGCGCTGAGCCGCTGGGCGCTTTCAGCCAGGTGCGCCATGAGGTGCCGATGCTGTCGCTGGATAACGTCTTCGATGAAGAGAGCTTCCTCGCGTTTAACAAGCGCGTGCAGGATCGCCTGAAAAGCAGCGACTCCCTCACCTGGTGCTGCGAGCTCAAGCTGGATGGCCTGGCGGTCAGCCTTCTCTACGAAAACGGCGTGCTGGTGCGTGCCGCAACGCGTGGCGACGGTACAACGGGCGAAGACATCACCACCAACGTGCGTACCATCCGCGCGATCCCGCTGAAGCTGCAGGGTGACAACATTCCCGCACGTCTGGAAGTGCGCGGCGAGGTGTTCCTGCCCCAGGCGGGCTTCGAGAAAATTAACGAAGAGGCGCGTCGCACCGGCGGAAAGGTGTTTGCTAACCCGCGTAATGCGGCGGCAGGCTCTCTGCGCCAGCTTGATCCACGTATCACCGCGAAGCGACCGCTTACTTTCTTCTGCTACGGCGTTGGTATTCTGGAGGGCGGCGAGCTGCCGGATACGCACCTCGGACGTCTGCTGCAGTTTAAAGCGTGGGGTCTGCCGGTGAGCAACCGCGTTCAGCTCTGCGACTCGCCGGAAGCGGTGCTGGCGTTCTACCACAAGGTGGAAGAGGACCGCCCGACGCTCGGTTTTGATATTGATGGCGTCGTCATCAAGGTGAATTCACTGGCGCTGCAGGAGAAGCTGGGCTTTGTGGCGCGCGCGCCGCGCTGGGCGGTGGCGTTTAAATTCCCTGCTCAGGAGCAGATGACCTTCGTTCGCGACGTGGAGTTCCAGGTTGGCCGTACGGGGGCGATTACCCCGGTCGCACGTCTGGAGCCCGTGCAGGTCGCGGGCGTGCTGGTGAGTAATGCCACGTTGCATAACGCCGATGAAATCGAACGCCTCGGCCTGCGCATTGGTGACAAAGTGGTGATTCGCCGCGCGGGCGACGTTATTCCGCAGGTGGTTAACGTCGTGGAGTCAGAGCGTCCTGCCGATACGCGCGAGATCGTCTTCCCGACCCACTGCCCGGTGTGCGGCTCCGACGTTGAGCGTGTGGAAGGCGAAGCGGTGGCGCGCTGCACGGGAGGCTTAATCTGTGGTGCGCAGCGTAAAGAGTCGCTGAAGCACTTCGTCTCCCGTCGGGCGATGGACGTCGACGGCATGGGCGACAAGATTATCGATCAGCTGGTTGAGAAAGAGTATGTCCATACGCCAGCGGATCTCTTCAGGCTGACGGCAGGTAAACTGACCGGTCTCGACCGCATGGGACCAAAGTCTGCCCAGAATGTGGTTAACGCGCTGGAAGCCGCAAAAGAAACGACCTTTGCCCGCTTCCTTTACGCGCTGGGCATTCGTGAAGTGGGTGAGGCGACGGCGGCGGGTCTGGCGGCGTACTTTGGTACGCTGGAGGCGCTGGAAAAGGCTAGCATCGACGAGCTGCAGAAAGTCCCTGACGTTGGCATTGTGGTCGCCACGCACGTCTTTAACTTCTTCGCCGAAGAGAGCAACCGTGAAGTTATCGGCAAGCTGCTGGAAGAGGGCATTAAGTGGCCCGCGCCGGTAGTGGTTAACGCCGAAGAGATCGACAGCCCGTTCGCCGGTAAAACGGTAGTCCTGACCGGCAGCCTGAGCCAGCTTTCACGCGACGATGCGAAAGCGCGCCTGGTGGCGCTGGGGGCCAAAGTGGCGGGCAGCGTGTCGAAGAAAACCGACCTGGTGATCGCCGGGGAAGCGGCGGGCTCGAAGCTGGCGAAAGCCCAGGAGCTCGGCATTGAAGTTATCGACGAAGCGGAAATGATGCGTCTGTTAGGAGAGTAACGTGGAGAAAGAACAGCTCGTTGAGATTGCCAATACGGAGATGCCGTTCGGTAAATACAAGGGCCGCAGGCTGATTGATTTGCCGGAGGAGTATCTGCTGTGGTTTGCCCGTAAGGATGAGTTCCCGGCAGGGCGACTGGGCGAGCTGATGGCTATCACGTTACTGATCAAAACCGAGGGGCTGACCCAGCTGGTTCAGCCCCTGAAACGTCCTTAAGCCTTCGCGGCGCGGGTCTCTTTCTGCGCCAGCTTTTCAGTCTGGCGCTTGTAGCGACGCGCCAGCACCGCGCAGACCATCAGCTGGATCTGGTGGAAAATCATCAACGGCAGCACCATCATCCCAATCACCGAGGTCGGGAACAGAATATTGGCCATCGGGATACCGTTAGCCAGGCTTTTCTTCGAACCGCAGAAGACAATGGTGATTTCATCCGCTTTGCTGAAGCCGCACCTGCGTGCCACAAAGACGTTTACCGCAATCACAATCGCCAGCAGGACGAGGCTGACCACCACGATAAACAGCAGCGAGCCTGCGCCTACCTTATGCCAGATCCCGTTAACGACCGCTTCGCTGAAGGCGGAATAGACCACCAGCAGAATCGACGACTGGTCGGTTTTTGAGATCCATTTCTTGTGCTTTGCCACGAACGCCCCGGTCCATGGACGGGATAAATGTCCCAGGACAAACGGCAGCAGCAGCTGCAGGCAAATTTTTCCAACCTGCTCGAGATTGCCTTCCGCGCCGTGCATGTTCATCAGCAGGCCCACCAGCAGCGGGGAAACGAAAATCCCTAACAGGCTGGATGCCGATGCCGAGCAGACCGCGGCCGCAACGTTCCCTCCCGCCAGAGAGGTAAAGGCAATGGCGGACTGCACGGTAGCCGGCAGAATACAGAGATACAGGAAACCGGTGTAGAGCGCCGGGTCGACGTTAACCGGCGCCCACCAGGCAAACAGCACTCCGAGGATTGGGAACAGAATGAACGTGCTGCACATCACCCAGAGATGCAGCCGCCAGTGGCTACCGCCGGCAATAATGGCTTCGCGGGAGAGTTTTGCACCGTGCATAAAGAACAGCAGCGCGATGGCGGCCGTCGTCAGCCCTTCAAAAAACGGGACGAAGCCCCCGCGGGCGGGGAAAAACGAGGCCAGTAAAACGGTAACCACCAGGGTAAGCGTGAACGGATCAAGAATACGAAATAGTTTCATAATGACTCCTGAAAACAGATGTCGCTATTGTGCTTTTTTCCATTTGAGAAATAAAATTGATTTATTGCATCCATTCATGAATGAAACAGATGAATTATTCCTTACGTCAGCTTCGTATTTTCGTCACCGTCGCCCACGCCCGCAGCTTTAGCCGGGCAGGCGAGAAGATTGGCCTGAGCCAGTCGGCGGTCAGCCACAGCGTGAAAGAGCTGGAGAATCAGACCGGGGTGAAGTTGCTTGACCGCACCACGCGCGAAGTGGTGCTGACCGAAGCGGGGCAGCAGCTCGCCCTGCGCCTTGAACGGCTGCTGGATGAGCTGAACAGCACGCTCAGAGACGTGGGGAGGCTGGGGCAGCAGCTTTCGGGGACCGTGCGCGTCGCGGCCAGCCAGACAATCTCTGCGCACCTTATCCCTCAGTGTATTGCCGAGGGAAATCATCGCTACCCGGACATTGATTTTGTCCTGCATGACAGGCCGCAGCAGTGGGTGCTGGAGAGCATCCGCCAGGGCGATGTAGATTTTGGTATTGTGATCGATCCCGGCCAGGCGAGCGATCTGGCGTGTGAAAGCGTACTTTCCGAGCCATTCTTGCTGCTCTGCCGTGACGACGACCCGCTGGCCACGTTGCCGGAAGTCAGCTGGCAGTGTCTGACGGGCGCGAACCTGGTTTTACAGGATTATGCCTCGGGCAGTCGTCCGCTGATTGATTCCGCGCTGGTGAATCAGGGCGTAAAAGCAACGATCGTGCAGGAGATTGGTCACCCGGCGACGCTGTTTCCCATGGTGGAAGCCGGCATTGGCATCAGCGTGTTGCCCGCCCTGGCGCTTCCCCTGCCGCAGGGAAGCCGGCTGGCCGTCAGGCGATTAGCGCCCGTTGTTGAGCGAAAGCTGATGCTGGTGCGGCGAAAAAATCGCTCACTCTCGGGGGCGGCGCAGGCTATCTGGGAAGTGGTGCGTATCCAGGCACAACGATTAACCGAAGCCCGCATACGCGACCCACTGTTTAACGCATCAGAAGATTAGATGTAGATATCAATCTGATTATTGTCTGAAGGGTTATTCACACCTTCCACTTTGCCCAGCTTTTGATCCTGCTTCTTTTGGGCCTCTTCTGCCTGCTGGCGCTGCAGTGAGGCGAGTTGCGCCTGAAGCACTTTGATCTGGGTCTGAATAAGTTCCTGCTGCTTCTTCTTCTCATCAGCGCTGCCGGTGCTGTTCGCCAGCTCTTTTAACTGCTGAGTCAGCTTTTTGATCTTGTCAATAATACTGCTGATCTGGGAAGCGATGTCGTTACTGCCAGAAGCACCACTCCCACCGCTGCTGGTTTGAATCATCTGGGTTGAAGCCTGAATGGTCGTCATAGTCTTTCCTCGCGTTATAAAACAGAGGTATCGGCACCATCGGGATTAGCTTGAGCAAAACTGCCATATCTGGCGGGGAGTAACATCGATACGCAATCAGTATTAATGATGCGTTACTGGAGGTCGAAAGTAGACAAACTGCAGATAGCAAAAAGGCGCCTTTAGGGCGCCTTTCTACATTGGTGGGTCGTGCAGGATTCGAACCTGCGACCAATTGATTAAAAGTCAACTGCTCTACCAACTGAGCTAACGACCCGAAATGGTGGGCGATGACGGGCTCGAACCGCCGACCCCCTCCGTGTAAAGGAGATGCTCTACCAACTGAGCTAATCGCCCATTTCGGAACTACTGCGATAAGGTGAGAATGGTGGGCGATGACGGGCTCGAACCGCCGACCCCCTCCGTGTAAAGGAGATGC